>LNFM01001098.1_pt1 | contig 141601 bp, 143 predicted proteins | sample 596031 | NCBI WGS metagenome assembly LNFM01 (sample SAMN04254537, study PRJNA301005) | activated carbon metagenome | isolation source: dual media filters at the Ann Arbor, Michigan drinking water treatment plant | place: USA: Ann Arbor
CTTCAACAGCATCGAAGCCGATCAGCAGGTGCAGGCCGTGGCCTAAATAACCCGGAAATCTGTCCAAACATCGGAGATTGGCTCATTTGGGCCGGTGCAGATGAGGGATTTTGATCCCCCGACGCCGTTTGGAGCTAAAGGGCATTACCTCCGGCCAAAGTTACTTGACCCGCGGACGTGATGGCTGACCCTCGAAATGTTTCGGGAAACACAGCGCGAGGGCGGTGGCGACTGTCTGGCGTCCGTCCTCGGACGAATAGGGCGCGTCGGCCGTCATCATGTCGAGCCAGGTCCCTTCGACGACAAGCCGCAGGATCCTGGCGGCATGGACCGGGTCCAGCGCATAGCTGCCGTCCTGTACCAATGCGGCGCAAAGGGACTCCATTCTGGCGATCTGCAGCGCGTCGCGTTCGCCGCAGATGTCCTGATAGGCGGGGCGGCTTTGCGCCTCTCCCCAGAAGGCGCACCAGGCGGCAAGGCGGGCAGGGGTTGTGACGGCGGGATGAAAATCAGCCTCGATCATCGCATGCAGCTGATCCCTGGAACCCGGACCGGCCGCAAGCACCGCTGCCTCCCAATTTCTCTGATACTCGTCGGCAAGATAGGCCAGTGTTTCCGCCAGCAGGTTCTCCTTGCTGGCGAAATGGAACAGGACCAACCCGTGGCTGATGTCAGCCGCGCGCGCGACGTCGGTCAGGGTCAGGCGTGCCAGCCCGCGGGCAGCGATGATCGAGATGGTCGCCTCGATGACCTGTTTCCGCCGCTGGTCGCGCGCCAGTGTCCGTCGGGGCCGGTCGACAGTTTCGTTCAAAGGTCGTCCTTCCAATGTGGAAACTGATTGACAGTTCAGTCAGTCGTTCGCGTATAGTTGTAACCAGACCGGAGCGGCTTTCCAAGGGCTGGCGATCCGGCAGGACCGCAGGGGGGACTCGGGCATGACCATCCAGTTGCCTTTTCCGACGCAACCTACTCCTAACACATGGGAACGCAGCGGTCTGCCTGCTTGGACGTACCATTCCGATGCGATCCTGGCGCTGGAGCGGTCAAGCGTGTTCCTGACGCATTGGCAGGTGGTGGGCCACGTTTCGGACCTGCCGGGAAGCGGCGACTGGCTAAGTTTTGACATCCTGGGCGAGCGTGCCGTGGTCATGCGTGGGCAGGACGGTGACGTGCGGGCGTTCCACAACCTGTGCCGCCATCGCGGCGCGCGGGTGGTCGACGGGGTGCAGGGCAATTGCAAGGGGGCGATCGTCTGCCCGTTCCATGGCTGGGTCTACAATCTGGACGGCTCGTTGCGCGGGGCGGCGCGGCCGGAAAGCTTTGGCGAGATCGACCGAACCAAGTTCGGGCTGAAACCGATCGAGATGGAGATCTTTCACGGCTTCATCTTTCTGCGGTTCGAGCCGGGGCCGCAGCCTTCGGTCGCCGATCTGCTTGCCCCGTTCGCTGCCGATTTCGCCAGCTACCGCAGTGCCGAACTCGTATCGGACGGACCGTCGCGTTGGATCACCGAGCTGCCGGTAAACTGGAAATCGGTGCGGGACGTCGACAACGAGGGCTATCACGTGCCGCTGGCGCATCCCGGCCTGCAGGACCTTTACGGGCGCGACTATCTGGACCACCAGCTTGCGGGCGGGATCAACTTTTCCCGCGGGGCCTTCGGCGACAAGCCGGGGCGGACCTGGTCGGTGCGCAACTATGTCAACCTGTCGCGCGACCCGGACGGGCTGCTGCCGCACCTGCATAAGGCCTGGACCTACTATGGCCTCTTCCCGGCGACGGTTTTCGCCTTCACGCCGGAAGGTGCGCAGTTCTATCACGAAATCCCGCTGTCGGCCGGACGCACGCGGCTGACCGGGCGGCTCTACCGCTACCAGGACGAAACCCGGCAACAGCGGCTGGCGCGTTATCTTGCGCTGCGGATCGACCGGGAAACCTCGGCCGAGGATCAGCAGCTGACGGTCTGGTCGAACGAGTCGATGGCAAGCCGCGCTTTCGACGGGTTCCACCTGTCTGACCTGGAATACGGGTTGCGGGCCCATCACGACCGTCTGCGCGACCTGATTCCGGTGATGCGTCTGACTGATGCTCCGCCCGAAACCGAAATCGCCCGCCGCAACGCCGACCTGCTGGCCCGGGGCCAGGGGCACGACCACCATCATCCGACGCCCGGCAAAGGCGCGACCATTGGAGGATAGACCATGCGACTGACCCGCCGCTCCACGCTTCTTGGCCTTGGTGCCGGTCTTGCCGCTCCTTGGGTCCGCCCGGCCCGTGCGCAAGGCGGTACGGTCTTCGTCTACAACTGGGCCGACTATATCGGCGAGACGACGCTGGAGGATTTCACCGCCGAGACGGGGATCGAGGTCGTCTACGACATGTATGCCAGCAGCGAGGAGGCGCAGGCCAAGATGCTGGCGGGGTCCACGGGTTATGACGTGGTGCTGCAGTCAGGCCTTACCTTGCCGATGATGGTCAAGGCGGGGGTCTACCAGAAGCTTGACCGGGCAAAGCTGCCGGGCTGGGTCAACCTGGACCCGGACGTCCTGAAGATCGTCGAGGGGTTCGATCCCGGCCACGAACACGGCGCCCCCTATACCTGGGGCTCGGTCGGGATGACCTACAATCTGGGGATGGTGAAGCCGTTGCTGCCCGATGCCGATCTGGAATCGCTGGATACGATCTTCAAGCCCGAGAACGCGGCAAAGCTGGCCGAGTGCGGGCTGTCTCTTCTGGATAGCCCCACGGACTTTGGCTACATGGCGCTGCGCTATCTGGGCATCGACAGCGACACGGCGACCGAGGCGGACTATCGCAAGCTGGTCGAGCTTATCGCGCCGATCCGCGACTACGTCACGACCTTCGACAACACCAACTACATGACCACTCTCCCGAACGGAGAAGTCTGCGCGGTGAACAGCTGGTCGGGCGACTATGGCGTGGCCAAGGCCCGCGCGGCCGAGGCGGGGATCGAGATCGATCTTGCCTATTTCGTGCCGAAGACCGGGGCCCCGGCCTGGTTCGATCTGTGGTCGATCCCGGCGGACGCAGCGAATGTCGAGAACGCCTACGCGTTCATCGACTTTATGTTGCGGCCCGATGTCATTGCCAAGTGCACCGACTTCACGGGTTACGCCAACGCCAACAAGGCGGCGACGGCGTTGGTCGATCCGGCAATCTCGGGTGACCCGGCGGTCTATCCCGATGCCGAAACTCTGTCGCGGCTCTACACACCAAAGCCGCAGACTCCGGAACAAGAAGAGCAGCTCACCCGCATCTGGACCGAGATCAAGACCGGTGGCTGACGCGTTTCTGCAGATCGAGGGTGTGTCAAAGACCTTCGGTTCGTTTCAGGCCGTCCGCGACGTGTCGTTGTCGGTGGCGCGGGGGGAAATCTTTGCGCTGCTCGGCGGGTCGGGCTGCGGCAAGACCACGCTTTTGCGGATGCTTGCGGGGTTCGAGGAACCCACCTCGGGGCGCATCACGCTGGACGGCCGCGACATGGCGGGCGTGCCGCCGTGGGAGCGTCCGGTCCACATGATGTTCCAGTCCTACGCCCTGTTCCCGCACATGACCGTCGAGACGAACATCGCCTACGGGCTGAAGCACGAGCCTCTGTCGAAAGCTCAACGCGAAGCGCGGGTGCAGGAGATGCTGGACCTTGTGCAACTGACCCCCTTCGCCACGCGCAAGCCGCACCAGATTTCTGGCGGCCAGCGGCAGCGGGTAGCCCTCGCGCGGGCGCTGGCGCGGCAGCCGAAGCTTCTCCTCCTCGACGAACCCCTGGCCGCCTTGGACAAGAAGCTCCGCGAACACACCCAGTTCGAGCTGATGTCGATCCAGGAACGCACCGGCGTCACCTTCATCGTGGTCACCCACGACCAGGAAGAGGCGATGACCCTGGCCGACCGGATCGCGGTGATGGACAAGGGCGAGGTCCGCCAGGTCGGCAGCCCCACGGAAATCTACGAGTATCCGACCAACCGCTTCGTCGCGTCCTTCATCGGGTCGATCACCAGTTTCGAGGCGGTCGTGAAAGGCCGGGCGGAGGGTCACCTTCGCCTTGCCGTGCCGGACTTCGGGGCCGAGGTCGTGGCGCGCGATGTCCCGAAGCTGACCGAGGGCCAGAAGGTCACGCTTGCGCTGCGTCCCGAGAAGATCAGCATTTCCAGGAGCCCGACACCCGGGTCGAATGCGGTAGAAGGCGTGGTCAAGGACCTGGCCTATTTCGGCAAGGACAGCCTTTATCGCATCTCTCTGCCGTCGGGCGCGCTGGTGCAGGTCCATGCGGTGAACGCCCGCCGGGGGGATGAGGGCGCCCGCGTCGCAGACTGGGACGACAAGGTCTGGCTGTCGTTCGATCCGTCCTCGGCCATCGTGCTGGAGGCCTAAGGTGGCGCAGCTGAAAGCCTGGTTCGATCGTCGCGGCTGGTCCGACCTGATCGTGCGGGTTCCCTACCTGTGGCTGGTGCTGTTCTTCCTCTTGCCGTTTCTGATCGTCGTGGCGATGTCGGTGGCGACCAAGACGCCAACCGCGCCGCCATTTTCCTTCGGGGGCGAGGTGCCCTGGATCAACCTGCAAGGCTATGCCCGGCTGGTAAGCGATCCGCTTTATATCCGCGCCTTCCTGATCTCGCTGGGCAATGCCGCCATCGCGACGGTCTTCTGCCTGCTCCTTGGCTATCCGATGGCGCTGGCGCTGACGCGGGTGTCGAAAAGCTGGCGCAACATCCTGCTGATGCTGGTGATCCTGCCGTTCTGGACCTCGTTCCTGCTGCGAGTCTATGCCTGGATGGGGCTGATGGGCAAATCCAGCTGGTTCAACGAAGGCCTGACCACCGCCTGGAACTGGGTCGTGCCCGTGGACTGGGCGGTAAAGTCGCTGCCGATGATGCATTCGAACTTCGCCGTCATTCTGGTGATGGTCTACACCTACCTGCCCTTCATGATCCTGCCGCTGTATGCCAGCCTGGAACGACTTGACCCGACGCTGGACGAGGCCGCGCTCGATCTCGGCTCACGCCCCTGGCAGGTGTTTCGGGACGTGACGCTGCCGCAGTCGATCCCCGGCATCATTGCGGGGGGGCTTCTTGTCTTTATCCCCGCGGCAGGAGAACTGGTGATCCCGTCCTTGGTCGGAGACGCCTCTTCCCCGATGATCGGGCGGGTGATCTCGGACGAGTTCAGCCAGGCGCGGGACTGGCCGATGGCGTCGTCGGTCGCGGTGGCGCTTTTGGCGATCATGGTCATCCCGACGATGCTGTACAGCCACTACCAGGCGCGGGCGGAGGGGACGAAATGACCCGCCGTCCGACCTTCCTGCTGTGCGTCCTCGGCTTCGGCTTCGCGTTCTTTTACGTGCCGATCCTGTCGATGATCGTTTATTCCTTCAACGCATCGCGGCTGGCCACGGTCTGGGGCGGGTTTTCGACCAAGTGGTATGTGTCCTTGTGGTCCAACGACAAGGTGATCGACGCGCTGATCCTGTCGCTGAAGATCGCCCTCGTCTCCGCCACCCTGGCGACGATCCTGGGCACGATGGCGGCCATCGCGCTGGTGCGGATGGGCAAGTTCCGCGGCCGCACGCTGTTCAGTGGCCTCGTCACCGCGCCGCTGATCATGCCGGAAGTCATCACCGGCGTGTCGGCCCTGATCTTCTTTCTGTTGCTGGCGCAGTGGATCGGCTGGCCCGCGCAACGGGGCTTCACGACGATCACGTTGGCCCACATCACCTTTTCCATGGTCTTCGTCACCACCATCGTGCAGGCCCGCCTTTTGCAGTTCGACCGCGCCATCGAAGAGGCGGCGATGGACCTTGGCTCGAAGCCCTGGCAGGTGCTGTTCGACATCACCTTGCCGGTGATCTCGCCCGCTGTCCTGTCGGGCTGGCTGCTGGCGTTCACCATTTCGCTGGACGATGTGGTGATCACCTCGTTCACCACCGGGCCGGGCTCGACCACGTTGCCGCTCCTCATATGGTCCAAGGTCAAATTGGGCGTCACCCCCGACATCAATGCGCTGGCCACGCTGATGGTGCTGGCCGTGGGTCTGGGTGTGGTCATCGCAGGCATCGTGATGAACCGGGCCGAGGCACGCCGCCTTGCCGACGAACGCCTTGCCTTCCGGGCGAACGGATGATGGCGCTTCTGGGCATAGCACTGGGCCCCAAGGGGTCGGGCCGCGAACGATACGCGCAGGCGATGGCGCTGTATGCCTCGGGCCGGCTTAGCCCCGCCCAGCTGGAGGCCTACCGCACCGCCGCCGCGCATGACCGGCTGCCGCCCGACCTTTTCCTTGCCGACCGAAACCTTCCTACCCCCGACGGAGACCCCGCATGACCTTCGCCCCCGAAGACCGCAAGATCGCCAACATCCACGACGCCGATTACCGTCCGTTCGTCTATCCGGACGGCTTGGCCTTTGGTGATGAGGTCCTGCAGCTCGACAGCGACATGCCCTTGGGCGAAGGTTTCCATGTCTACCGCATGCCGCCCGGCATGACGACGCGCCGCCACATCCACAACGGTCACGAACAGTTTCTGATCCTGGAGGGCGAGCTGATCGAGGATGACGGCCGCGTCCTGAAACCCGGCGACATGGTGTTCTACCGCAACGGGACCGAGCACCATTCCTATACGCCGAACGGCTGCCTCTTGGCTGTCCACATTTCCGGGCCCGAGATTCCGACCAGGTAGCGCTGCCCCGGCGAGAGGCGGCACTCGGCGGCTAGCGGGTGAAGATCGTGGTGTCGTAGGTCAGGCTCAGCCCGATGTAGCTGTCGACATATTCCGACCCGTCGTAATACCGCAGGTCTACCGCCGCCTCATCCGTCAGGCTGTAGGTGACGCCAAAGTCCCATTCGTTTTCAGAAGGGGCTTCCTCGACCTCGTAGACGCCGTAGTTCGCCGAGAGACCGAATTTGTCGGTGGCCTGATAGGCGACCTCGACATAGGCGTTGCCCAGAGACGAGTCCGGGTCGTAGGCCAGATCCAGCGTCGTCGACAGTTTGTCGCCGAGCGGCACGCCCAGACTGGCGGTCAGTTCGCCGCAGCAGTCGCCGCCGTCGTTGGGGTAGATATAGCGCGTATAGCCGAAGTCGTAGGACACACCGGACGCAAGTTCGTTCCGGAAGCCGAGGTAGACATCCACCTCGTTCAGCGTGTCGTCATCCGCGACCTGGCCCCAAAGCCCCGAATAGAACCCGCGGCTTTCCATTTCCAAGTAGCCTGACAGATAGGTCCCGGTTCCCGTGTCCGGCCCGTTCTCATCGAAGGTGAACTCAAGCTCGGCACCGCCGTAGACGCTGAAGTCCTGTGCCATCGCGCCACCGGCGCCCAAGGCAACGAGTGTCGCTGCCGCCGCTGCAACCTTGATCATGCCATTCCCCTTGGTTCGCCCAGTATCAGGCCTTGTGAATACGAGAGCACAAAACTGACTGACTGAAAAGTCAAAGTTGCGGCCCGTCAGGCGTCGATCCCGGGAAACGGGGATGGTCAGCTTGTTGAACATTTGTATAGTAACCCTGGGCGGCCTGGAAATTCTGCCCGAATCGACCGGAATGGCCAGAAGGGAAGCAAGCACGTGCCCCTGATCCGCAGCGCGTTTCCGCATCCGGTCGAGGTGGTGGAAAACCTATGGATCCCGCTGCCGGGCGGCACGCGACTTGCGGCCAAGCTCTGGCGTCCGGCGACAGGGCGGCATCCGGCGATCCTGGAGTATCTGCCTTATCGCAAGCACGACGGCAATCGGTCGCGCGACCAGGGCATGCACATGTATCTGGCGGGGCACGGCTATGCCTGTCTGCGGGTCGACATCCGCGGCTGCGGCGAAAGCGAGGGGCTGCTCCACGACGAGTATTCCGAGGTGGAACTGGCCGACGGCTGCGACGTGATCGCCTGGATCGCGGGCCAGGACTGGTGCGATGGGCAGGTGGCGACCATCGGAATCAGCTGGGGCGGCTTCAACGGCTTGCAGATCGCGGCGCGGCAGCCCCCGGCGCTGAAGACGGTGATCGCGGTGGGGTTCACCGATGACCGCTATGCGACGGACGTGCATTACATCGGCGGCTGCCTGTCGAAGGACAACCTCGACTGGTCGGGGACGATGGTCGCGGGCATGGACCTGCCGCCGGACCCCGCCTTGCACGGCCCGGCGTGGCGCGACCTCTGGCTGCAACGGATCGAGGCGAACCGGCCATGGGGCCTCATCTGGATGCAGCACCAGCAGCGCGACGGCTATTGGCGGCACGGCTCGGTCTGCGAGGGTTTCGCGGCGATCCAAGTGCCGGTCTATGCGGTGTCGGGTTGGGCCGACAACTACTCCGAAGCCGTGCCGCGCCTCTTGGCGGGTCTTGGGCCCGACAAATGCCGTGGCCTGATCGGCCCCTGGGCGCATTCCTTTCCGATGGATGTGACGGTCGGCCCTGCCATCGGCTGGCTCCAGGAGGTGATCCGCTGGTGCGACCACTGGATGAAGGGCCGCGACACCGGGATCATGCAGGAACCCGCGCTGCGGGTCTGGATGCAGGACCATGTGCCGCCCCAGACCTGCTACACGGATCGTCCCGGCCGCTGGGTTGGTGAGGATGCCTGGCCCAGCCCGCGCATCCGGGACTGGCAGCTTTGGCTCTCGGACGGACGCCTGCAGAACATACCTGGGACCGGCACCGAACGCATCTGCTCCCCCCTCTGGGTCGGGGCCGCAGCGGGTGAGATCGGGCGCTATGGCGACGAGGCGGACTGGCCCACCGACCAGCGTGAGGATGACGGCGGGTCGCTCGTCTGGACGACCGCACCGCTGCGAGAAGCGGTGGAAATCCTGGGCGCCGTACGGCTGCAGCTGCGGGTGGCGTCGGACAAGCCGCTTGCGCTGGTTGCGGTGCGCCTGAACGACATCGCGCCGGATGGGGCCTCGACGCGCGTCACGCTGGGGGTGCTGAACCTGACGCACCACAGGGGCCACGACCAACCGCAGGCCCTGACCCCCGGCCAGCCGGTCGACGTTGTGGTAGAGCTTGACGACATTGCCCACGCCTTCCCGGCGGGGCACCGGATCGGGCTGTCGCTGTCCTCGGTCTACTGGCCTATCGCCTGGCCCTCGCCCGAGCTTGCGACCCTGACCATCGACCTTGCGGCGACGCACTTGGTGCTACCCGTCCGCCCGCCCCGTCCCGAGGACGCCTTACTTCGCCCCTTCGACCCGCCGGAACTGGCCCCGGACAGCCCGATGACCCACCATCCCGTCACCCCCGCCCATCCGCGCCGGGTGACGCGCGACCTTCTGTCGGGCCGGATCACCGTCGACTTCCCACGCTGGTGCTACGACCACGAATTTCCCGACATCGGCATCCGGCAGTCGAGCGAGGGCCACGCCCGGTACCTCATCACGGACGGCGACCCCCTAAGCGCGACAATGGAAACCACCTACCGTGTCGTGCAGACCCGAGCGGACGGAGAGTTCACCCACGACAGCCGCAGCCGCCTGACCTGCAGTGAAAAGTCTTTTCACTTCTGGGCCGAGACGGTGATCCACGAGAACGGCGCAGAAATCGCCCGCAAGGACTGGAGCGAGGAGATTCCGCGTGACCACCTATGACCCGCCCCGCAGCGATCCCCGGGAGAGTTGACTTGAGCCATCGGGCCAGAGCAAGCTTTGATCAAATGGTCTCTCCGGACCCCCAGCCCGGCCCGAGGTTTCGATGAGAACCGACAGCGTGCCCCTTTCCGGTCCAAGTCCAGGCACAACGCGGACGCTGACCCGACACCACTGGGGTCTCGAGGGTGCAAGACCCAAGGTCTATCTGCAGGGTGGGCTGCACGCGGACGAAATGCCGGGGCCGCTTGCACTGTTCCACCTGATGAGCCTCCTTGACACCGCCGAGGCCGAGGGGCGCATCACGGGGCATGTCGTGGTCGTCCCGGTGGCCAACCCGATCGGCTTGTCGGAATGGCTTCTGCACAAGCCGGTGGGGCGGCGCGATCTTGAAGGGGCGCATAACTTCAACCGGGGCTATCCAGATCTGGCGGCGCTGGCCGGCGACGCGCTGGAGGGGCGGCTTGGCGACGATCCGCAGGCGAATGTGGCGATCATCCGCGAGGCCTTTGCGGCGGCACTGGCGGCGGTGAAGCCCGACACCGAGGTTGATGAGCTGCGCATCCGGCTGATCCAGGGCTCGCACGATGCCGACATCGTGCTGGACCTGCATTGCGACCACCGGGCGGTGATGCATTTCTATGCCTCGACCGCGCGACCTGAGATCACCGATCTTCTTGGCCGCTGCACCGGGTCGGTGCTGGCGCTGATCGAAGATGTCTCGGGCGGCAACGCCTTCGATGAAGCCCACACTGCTCCGTGGCGGGCCTTGCGGGACCGGTTCGGCGACCGGGTTCCAAGTCCGTGCTTTTCGACCACGCTGGAGTATCGCGGGCAGGGGGATGTCTCCGACGCGCTGGCCGCGCAGGACGCCGACGGGCTGATGGCCTTCCTGACCGCCATCAGCGCTCTGATCGGTGGCCCCGCCCCGGCGCATGGCACGGCCGAGGAGATGCCGCTTGCCGGAGCTGTCGAGTTCATGGCCCCGATGGGCGGCATCGTCTCGTGGGTGACGCGACCGGGCGACCGGGTCAGCGAAGCGCAGGTGCTGGGCCACGTGACCGACGCCGCGGCCCGCAGGCGCGTCGAGATCAGGGCGCCCACCATGGGCCTTCTGTTCCGGCAAGAGCTTTGGACGACCTGCCTGAAAGGGCAGGGCCTTTGCCACGTGGCTGGCAGGGACATCCGGCGGCAGGGCGACCTTCTGTCCGACTGAAGACCAACGACAACAGGGAGTGACGCAGATGATCGGAAAGGCAAGCAAGACAGCGCGGTGGCTGGCCAATACTTTGACCGGTGCGGCAGTGGCCCTGGCGCTGGCAACGGTCCCGGCACTGGCCGACGACACGCTGGATCGGGGGGTGGGGTCGGAATGGTCCTCGCTGGACCCGCAGGTGAACTTCGACTCGGCGGCGGGATGGATTCTGGCGGACGCTTACGAGGGGCTGATCACCTTCGATCCCGACGGCAAGATCATCCCCGGCGCGGCCGAAAGCTGGGAGGCAAGTGCGGACGGCAAGACCTATACCTTCCGCCTGCGCGAAGGCTTGAAGTGGTCGAACGGCGACCCCTTGGTGGCGCAGGACTATGTCAACGGTATTCTCAGAACCCTGAACCCCGATACGGTGTCGGAAAAGGGCTACTACTTCTACTCCACGATCAAGGTGAAGGGCGCGGCGGCTCTGGCCAATGGCGAGACGAAGGATGCCTCGGTCCTGGGCATCACCGCGCCCGACGACCGCACGCTGGTGATCGAGATGGAGACCCCCGCCCCGCATATCCTGGACCTGGTGGGCGCCTTCCAGTTCGCGCCGCTGCATAGCCCAAGCTTTGAGGCTAACGGCGCGGCTGGGTTCATCGACCCGGCCAAGGTCGTCTCGAACGGGGCCTACGTCATCAAGGAAGTCGTGCCGCAAAGCCATGTGCTCTTGGAGCGGAACCCGAACTACTGGGACGCGGCCAACGTGAAGATCCCCTTCGTCAAGTATCACGTGACCGAGGATGTGGGCACCGAACTCAAGCGCTATCAGGCGGGCGAGATCGACATCACCTACGATATCCCGCTGGCCGATCTGGAGCGTCTGAAAGCCGAGACGCCGGATGAGGTCTGGGTCTTCCCCTCGACCTATCTCATCTACTACAGCTTCAACCTCTCGCACCCAGATCTGCAGAACATGGACCTGCGCCGGGCGCTGTCCTTGGCGCTGGACCGGGACGTGCTGGAGAACAAGATCGTCAAGGGCGGGGCGACACCCAAGCTGAACTATGCGGGCGGCTTCGACCCCGATTACAAGGGCCCCGACATCGCCGAGGCCGCGATGACCCAGGCCGAACGCGAGACCCTGGCGCAGGAGCTTTACGCCAAGGCGGGCTTTGGTCCTGACAACCCCTTGAAGCTATCCATCGCCACCACCGTGGCCGAGGTCAACATCCGCCGCGCGCAAGGGGCTGCGCTGATGTGGAAGAAGGTGCTGGGGGCCGAAGTCGAGGTGAACTCGATGGAGCGGAAGGCCTGGCTGGACCTCTTCTACACCGATGACTGGTCGATCTTCGCCGACAACCTCGTGGGCGATTTCGCAGGGCCGGAGACGTTCCTGTCCTACATGCGCCCCTCGGCGGAACCGGGGTATGACTGGGTAAAGCCCGAATACGACGCCGCTATGGATCTGGCGGCAGAGCAGCCCGACAAGGCCAGCCGCTATCCGGAACTGGCGAAGGCCGAGAAGCTGCTTCTAGACGACTACATCTTCGCACCGATCTCGATCGAGCCCTACCGGCATCTGGTGAAGCCGAACGTCAAGGGCTTCGGCCCCTCTGCAGCGGCCTACCACAACAGCCAGTGGATGACGCTGGAGTAGCAGGCGGGTGCTGCGGTTCATCGGGAAACGGCTTTGGCACGGGGGTTTGACGCTGGCGGCGCTGGTCACGCTGACCTTCTTCGTCATGCGCCTTGCCCCCGGCGGGCCGTTTTCCCGCAACCGCAAGATCAGCCCCGAAGTGCAGGCCAACATCGAGGCGGCCTTCCACCTGGACGAACCGATCTGGCAGCAGTTCGCCCGCTTCGTCTGGGGCGTGCTGCGGCTGGACCTTGGGCCCTCCACCCGCCACCGCGACTATTCGGTGAACGACCTGATCGCAAGCGGTCTGCCCTATTCGCTGACCATCGGCTTCTGGGCGGTGGTCATCGCGTCATTGGTGGGCGTGGCCCTCGGGCTGGCGGGCGCGCTGCGGCGGAACTCGGCGACGGATTATGTCGCGGGAACAGTGGGTGTCGTCGGCATCGCCATCCCGATCTTCGTCATTGGTCCCCTGATGCAGGCGATCTTCTCCTTGCGGCTGGAGTGGCTTCCGGTCGGTGGCATCAACAACGGCTGGCGCTCCCTCGTCCTGCCGGTGATCGTCCTTGCCCTGCCGAACATCGCCTACATCAGCCGCCTGACCCGCGCTTCGATGATCGAGACGTTGCGGGAGAACTACGTCCGCACCGCCCGCGCCAAGGGCATCGGCTGGCGCCGGACCCTCTGGCGCCACAGCCTGACCGGCGCGCTTCTGCCCGTCATCGCCTACCTTGGCCCCGCCACCGCCGCGATCATAACGGGCTCGATCCTGATCGAGACGATCTTCGCCGTCCCCGGCATCGGGCGGCACTTCGTCGACGCCGCGCTGAACCGCGACTACCCGCTGGTGATGGGCATCACGCTCCTTTACGGCGGGATCCTGATCCTCTTCAACATCGCGACCGACGTCGTCCGCGCGATCCTTGACCCGAGGATCCGCAATGAGCGTTGACGCAGCCCCCCCACGCGGCACCTCTACGCTGCAACTGCAACTCCGCCGCTTCAGGCAGAACCGGCTGGCGATGGCCTCGGTCGTCGTCCTCGCCCTCATCGTGGCGCTGTGCTTCCTTGGCCCCTACGCCTTCCCCTTCACCGGCGAGGACGCGGACTTCGACTTCATCTCCGCCCCGGCCGAGTTCAAATGGCCCCACCTCTTCGGCACCGACGACTTCGGGCGCGACCTTCTGGTCCGGGTGCTTGAAGGGGGGCAGGTCTCCCTCACCATCGGCTTTCTCGGAGCCCTCGTCGCCGGCGTGATCGGCGTCCTGTACGGCGCGGTCGCGGGCTATGTGGGCGGCCGCACCGACGGGCTGATGATGCGGCTGGTCGAGATCCTCTACGGCTTTCCCTACGTGATCCTCGTCATCCTCCTCAGCCTACTTTTCGGGGGCGGCACCGTGGCCCTTTTCGCCGCCATCGTCTTCACGCTCTGGCTGACCCCCGCCGTTATCGTCCGCGCCCAGGCGCAATCTCTGGCGCAGCGTGAGTTCGTGCAAGCCGCCCGGGCCGGGGGCATGACCGGCCCCGCTATCGTCGTGCAGCACATCGTGCCGAACTGCATGTCCACCGTCCTCGTCTACGGCTCGCTCCTCGTGCCCGAGGTGATCCTGTCGGAAAGCTTCCTCTCTTTCCTCGGCATCGGGATCAAGGAACCGCAGGCAAGCTGGGGCAACCTGATCCAGGCTGGGACGGCAGCGATGGACAGCGACCTGCGGCTTCTGTTGTTACCGGGGGGCCTTCTGGCCGTGGTCCTCCTCTGCCTCAACTTCATCGCCGATGGCTTGCGTGATGCCTTTGATCCCAATGACCGGTAGCCTTCTGACCATAAGGGACCTAAGCGTCCGCTTCCGCTTGCCGCAGGGCGAGACGACGGCGGTGGACGGCGTGTCGCTGGACCTCGCCCCCGGCGAAGTTCTTGGGATCGTTGGCGAAAGCGGTTCGGGCAAAAGCCAGATCCTCTATGCGATGATGGGCCTTCTGGCCTCGAATGGTCAGGCCGAAGGTCAGGTGCTGTTCCAGGGCCAGGACCTTCTGACGCTGGCCCCCCGCGACCTCGACCGGGTGCGCGGCGACGCCCTGTCGATGATATTCCAGGACCCGATGACCAGCCTCAACCCCTACATGCGCGTGGGCGACCAGCTGGCCGAGGGGCTGATCGTCCACAAGGGCCTGTCCAAGGCGCAAGCAGGGGCCGAGGCGGTGCGGATGCTCGACCGCGTCCGCATCCCCGACGCCGCCGCCCGCGCCCGGCGCTATCCGCATGAGTTCTCGGGCGGGATGCGCCAGCGGGTGATGATCGCGATGGCGCTCTTGGCCAAGCCGAAGCTCCTGCTGGCCGATGAACCCACAACGGCGCTGGACGTCACCATCCAGGCACAGGTTCTCGACCTGATGGCGGAACTGGGGCGCGAGACGGGTACGGCGATCATCCTCGTCACCCACGACCTCGGCGTGGTGGCACGGCTCTGCGACCGGGTGGTCGTCCTCTACGGTGGCAGGGTGATGGAGGAAGCCCGCGCCGAGACCCTCTATGACGCCCCTGTTCATCCCTACACCCGCGGCCTCCTCGCCGCGATGCCCCGGCTGGAGACCGCGCTGACCCCGCGCCTTGGCACCATCCCTGGCACGCCCAGGTCGGGCGGCACCGTCAGCGGTTGCCCCTTTGTCGATCGCTGCGACGTCCGCCTGCCCCACTGCGCCACCGAACGCCCCGCGCTGCGCGATCTGGCCCCCGACCACCGCGCCGCCTGCCATCTGACAGGTGCGCAATGACCCTGCTGGAAGCACAGAACCTTGGCGTGGGTTACAAGGTGCCGGGCGCGGGCCTATTCTCCGGCCCGGGTTTTCTGCCGATTGTCCATGATGTGTCGTTCACCTTGGAGGCTGGCTGCACTCTCGGCATCGTTGGCGAAAGCGGCTGCGGCAAGTCCACCCTCGGCCGCGCCCTCCTCCGCCTCATCGGCCCGATGGCGGGACAGGTCCTCTGGCAGGGTCAGGACATGGCGACGATCCCGAACCTGCGGCAACGCCGGTCCGAGATGCAGATCATCTTCCAGGACCCCGTTGCCGCCCTTGACCCCCGGATGACGCTGGCCCGCATCGTCAGCCGCCCGCTTGCGACCTTCGAGCCAAACCTCTCCCGCCGCGACGCCCGCGAAAGGGCGGTGGAGGCCCTGCGCCTTGTCGGCCTCTCCGCCGATTTCGCCGACCGCTACCCGCATGAGCTGTCCGGCGGCCAGGCGCAGCGCGTCGGCATCGCCCGCGCGCTGGTCGGCAAGCCAAAGCTCATCATCTGCGACGAACCCGTCTCAGCGCTGGACGTGTCGATCCAGGCGCAGGTGATCAACCTTCTGATGGACCTGCAGGAAAGGATGGGCCTCGCCCTTGTCTTCATCTCGCACAACCTCGCGGTCGTGCGCCACATCAGCAACGACATCATGGTGATGTGCCTGGGCCGGGTCGTCGAACACGCCCCGCGCAGCGCCTTCTACGCCCGGCCCCTGCACCCCTATTCCCAGGCCCTGATGCAGGCCGTCCCCGAACCGGACCCCCGGCGCGAGAAGGGCCGCATTGGCGCCGCCCTGCCCGGAGAGCTCCCTTCGGTCCTCAACCCGCCCCCCGGCTGCGTCTTCGCCAGCCGCTGCCCCAAGGCCGCCGACCTCTGTCGCACCACCCGACCCGACTTGCGCGAAGTCGCCCCCGGCCGCCTCGCCGCCTGCCATTTCGTGGATGTCCAATGACCGACCTTGCCACCCTCTGGGCTTCTGTCCCGCAGCTGTCGAATATCCATGCCAGCGAGGACGGGGCTTGGGCCTTCTGGTGTATGGCGGGCGTGACCGAGACGGAAAACGTCTGGTGCGCGCCCCTCGACGCATCTGCCCCGCCCCGGATGCTGACGAACGGGCACGACCACTACCTGATCCGCGACGTGGCCCCCGACGGCAACCGCTTGATCCTGGCCCAATCGCTGAACGCGAACGAGCATGACCATCTTCTGACGCTGGACCGGGACACCGGCGCGCTGACGCAGATCACGCCCACGCAAGACACGCACTACGTCTACGGCGGGGCGCTGGCGAAGGACGGGACCGCGATCTTCTTCCTGGCTGATTTCGACTACGACCGAAACGAAGTCACCGAAGGCGCCTGGCTCTGGCGGCAGGACTTGTCGACCGGCGTGCGGACCTGCCTAGCCCGCGCCGACAGCCCCCCGCACTTCTACGTAGGCCCGCTTCTTTCCCCGGACGGCACCCGCCTCCTCTGGCACCGCAGCGACCGCGCGCCGGGCGGATATCAGCTTTGGCTGGTGCCGGTGGCGGGCGACGCGGTGGTAAAGGTCCTGGACCTGGGTGAGAAGAACAACGTCCTTGCCTGCTGGCTGGACGACGACCGGATCGGCTTTGCCTGCGACCATGACGGCCGCGACAAGCTGGGCGTGCTGACGCTGTCGACGGGCGCAATGGACTGGCGGGCCGAGGAGCCGCAGCTTTTCCCGCATTCCGTCGTTGCTGGAACCGGCAGTGACTTCCTCTGCATCCACCATCAGGCAAGCCACACCCGCGCCGCGCTGGTCGGCCCTGCTGGCATCCGCCCATTGCCCAACCACTCCGGCCGCCGCAGTCTTCTGCCACACGCGGCCCTTCCCGGTGGCGGCTGGCTGGCCGAGGCCTACGACGCCGACGCGCCCCACGATCTTGTCGCCATCGCCGCCGACGGCACCTGCCGCAGCATCTTCCGCGCCGCGCCCGAGGCGTCGCGCCAGCATGTGGCGCCAGAAGACTTCCGCTGGACCGCGCCGGACGGAATGGCGATGCAGGGTTGGCTCTACCGCCCCGAAGGCCGCCCCAAGGGCCTGATCGGTTATGTCCACGGCGGGCCGACCTGGCATTCCGAGGATTGGGTCAACCCCAAGATCCAGTTCTGGGTGGCAAATGGCTATGCCGTCCTTGACCCGAACTACCGAGGCTCGACCGGCTTTGGCTATGCCCACCGCGAGGCGGTGAAGGAGGACGGCTGGGGCGGCCGCGAACAATCGGACATCCGCGCCGGGCTGGAAGCAGCGCTGGCGGCGGGTATCCCTGGCCCAGTGGCCGTAGCGGGCAACTCCTACGGCGGTTTCTCCAGCTGGTTCGCGATCACCCGCCATGCCGATCTGGTGACCGCCGCGATCCCGATGTGCGGGATGTACCGCCTCGACATCGACTACCACGCGACCGAAATGCCGCACGGCCGCGCCTACAGCGAAGAGATGATGGGCGGCACGCCCGAGGAGTTCCCGGAGAAATACGCCAATGCCTCGCCTGGGCGGTTCATCGACCAAATCCGGGGGCAGGTGATGATCGTGCACGGGCTGGCGGATTCCAACGTCGGGCCAGAGAACACCCATGTGGCGATCCGGGAACTGACGGCGGCGGGCATCCCGCACGAGGTCCTGCTGTTTGCCGACGAAGGCCATGGCATCTTCCGGCGTCGCAATGTGGAAACCTACCTGCGACGCAGCGCTGAGTTTCTGGACAAGGCATTGCAGGGCGCGACCGATCTTGCCGTATCGCAGCTGCCCGCCGTCCTGATCGTTGGTTCGCTCCACCACGACATCATGGTCGAAGCCGACCATCTGCCGCGGGTGGATGAAACGGCGGTCGGGACGCGCTGGTATCCGAAGTTTGGCGGCAAGGGCGGCAACCAGGCAATCGCTGCCGGGGCTGCCGGGGTCGCGGCCCGCATGCTCGGCGCGGTGGGGCGGGACGGGTTCGGGGATTTCCTGCTGGCAGGGCTGGACCAAGGCCAGGTCGACCGCCGCTTTGTCCGGCAGTTGGACGGCGTCGGCTCGGGGATGAGCGTTGCGATCCAGGACCCTGCGGGCGATTATGCCGCGACCATCGTGTCGGGGGCCAACCTGCGGATCGACCCGGCGGGACTGGCCGATCCGGCGCTGTGGAAGAATGTGCGGGTCCTGGTCCTGCAGAACGAAATCCCCGAGGCGGTGAACCTGGCTGCGGCCCATGCGGCGCGTGCGCTGAATGTGCCGGTGATCCTCAACGCGGCCCCGGCGCGGGCGCTGTCGGATGACCTGCGCCTTCTGGTGGATGTGCTGGTCGTGAACGCGGTCGAGGCCGAGATGTCGGGCGCGGGGCCGGTCACTGACCTTGGTTCGGCTCTGGCGGCGGCGGGGCAGCTTGCTGCGCGGTACCGACAGGTGATCGTCACGGCGGGGGCACAGGGATTGGCGGTTTGCTCAGCGGGCGGCGAGCCGGTTGCAGTGCCCGCGCGGCAGGTCAAGGTGGCAAGCACACACGGCGCGGGGGACTGTTTCACAGGCACCTTGGCGGCGAAACTGGCACTTGGGCTGCCGCTTATCGAGGCCTGTCACGCGGCTTCGGACGCTGCAGCCCGGCATGTGGCGGGCGAGACTGGAGCGGCACACGTGACCACGCCGTGACGCCGGACACTCCTGCCGCTTTTCCTCACCTGATCTGCCGGTGTAGCATCCGGCAAAGACCCCAGCGCGTGAGACCAGAATGCCAAGCTTTCCGATCATCGACAGCCACCTGCACCTCTGGGACCCACACCGGCTAAGCTATCCCTGGCTGTTCCCGCCGCTCGACCGGCCGTTCCTGCCAGCCGATTTCCAAGCGGCAAGCGCAGGCGTCGCGGTCGAGGCGATGGTCTTTCTGGAATGCGCGGCGGAAACCCGTCTGGCCTTTGACGAGGCGCAGCAGGTTCTGGCTTGGGCCCAGGAGGAACCTCGGATCGCGGCGATGGTCTGCAATGCCGCGCTGGAGCAAGGCGAGGCGGTTCGCGCCGATCTGGAGCGACTGGCCGGGACGGACAAGGTGCGGGGTATACGTCGCATCTATCAGGATGAGCCGGACCCGGCCTTTTGTCTGCGGCCCGAGTTCGTGACGGGCGTGCGGGCGCTGGCAGACTACGGGCTCAGCTTCGATCTGTGCCTGAAGCATCCGCAACTGCAGGCGACAATCGGTCTGGTCGATGCCTGCCCCAATGTGTCGATGGTGCTGGACCACATCGCCAAGCCTGGGATCGCGGCGGGGATGATGCAGCCCTGGGCGGACCAGATGCGCGACCTTGCGCGGCGCGAAAACGTTGTGTGCAAGCTGTCAGGTGTCGCGACCGAAGCGGCTGCCGACTGGACCGCCGAGACGCTGCGCCCCTACATGGAGGTCGCGCTGGAGGCCTTCGGGCCAGCCCGCATCATGTTCGGCGGTGACTGGCCGGTGTCGACCTTGCGGCTCACCTATCCGGCCTGGGTCGCGGTGGTCGACGACCTGATCCGCGACCTGTCCGAGGCCGAGCAGCGCCAGATCTACTGCGACACGGCGCGGGCGTTTTACCGGCTGTAGCCTACATCACCGCGCCGATCTGCCAGGGCACGAACTCGGCCCCGCCAAAGCCCAGCTCCTCGGACAGGGTCCGCTGGCCCGAGGCGACGGCGATGATCTTGTCCAGGATCTCTGCGCCCTTGGCCTCGATGGACACTCCGTCGATGATGTCGCCGCAGTTGATGTCCATGTCCTCGGCCATCCGCTGATACATCTCGTTGTTGGTGGCCAGCTTGATGCAGGGGCTGGGTTTGTAGCCCGAGACTGACCCGCGCCCCGTGGTGAAGACGATCATCGTGGCGCCGCTGGCGATCTGGCCGGTGACGCTGCAGGGGTCGTAGCCGGGGCTGTCCATGTAGACGAACCCGGGCGCGGTGATCGGTTCGGCGAACTTGTAGACGCCGGACAGGGGGGCGGTGCCGCCCTTGGCCACGGCACCGAGGGATTTTTCCAGGATCGTCGTCAGCCCGCCGCGCTTGTTGCCCGGGCTGGGATTGTTGTCCATCTCGCCACCGTTGATCGCGGTGTAGTTCTCCCACCACTTGATCCGGTCGATCAGCTTTTCGCCGACCTCGGTACTTGTGGCGCGGCGGGTCAGAAGGTGCTCGGCCCCGTAGATTTCCGGCGTCTCGGACAGGATCGTCGTGCCCCCCATCCGCACCAGCAGGTCGCTGGCGTGACCCAACGCCGGGTTCGCCGTGATCCCGGAATAGCCGTCCGACCCGCCGCATTGCAGGCCGATGATCAGCTTGGACACCGGGGCGGCCGCGCGGGAGACTTTTGAGGCGACCTCGGCCATCTCGCGCAGCACCTCCAGCCCCTTGGCGATGGTCGCGCGGGTTCCTCCCGTGCCCTGGATCGTCATGTAGCGGAAGTTGCCATCGGGCCTCAGCCTGCCTTGGCCCACGAGGTCAGGCACCTGCATCACCTCGCAGCCAAGCCCGACCAAGAGAATGCCGCCAAAGTTCGCGTTCCGGGCATAACCCTTCAGCGTGCGCATCAGGGTATCGTAGCCCTCGTTCGCCCCGGACATGCCGCAGCCAGTGTTGTGGACGATAGGCACGAAGCCGTCGAGGTTCGGCATCGCCGCCAGGACCGGGTCCTTCTCGGCCGCTTCGGCGATGAAGCGCGCGACCGAGCCCGAGCAGTTCACCGACGTCAGGATGCCGATGTAGTTGCGCGTCCCGACCTGGCCATCGGCGCGGTGATAGCCCATGAACTCACGCGCGGGCAGGGGCGGCAGGGGGGTTGCCTGCTGGCCGATGGCGTAGTCCGCGCTGTGCGGTCCCATGCCAAGGTTGTGGGTGTGGATATGTCCGCCTTCCGCGATATCGTCGGTCGCCTGCCCGATGGATTGACCATAGCGAAGGATGATCTCTCCCCTGGCGATGGCCCGCGTCGCCAGCTTGTGGCCGCGCGGCACCGGACCGGGCAGCGGCACGGCGACTCCCGGCACGCTGGCCCCCTTGGCAAGGTCGGTCAGCGCAATGACCAGGTTGTCGGTCTCGTGCAACCGGATGACAGCATCCATCATGAAATCCCCCATCCCTTCCTGCGCGCCGTTTCTTGACAGCGGGGCGCCTGCGTCTAACATGTTAGCATGCTACAGTCGCCACCGACCGGACAACAAGAGCAGACCGGCGCGGACCGGCTTTTGCCTTTGGACCGTTTCCAGGGCTCGCTTGGGCAGCGGGTCTACCAAAGCCTCAAGCACGCGATCCTGACGCTGGATTACCGCCCCGGCGACAGCATCCGCAAGCCCGAGATCTGCGACTGTCTGGGGGTGTCGCGCAGTCCGGTCGCCGATGCGGTGGCCAAGCTGGCCGCGGACGGGCTGGTCGATGTCATCCCGCAGGCTGGAACTTTCGTGACGCGCCTCTCGATGACCGACATCCGCGAGGGGGCCTTCATCCGCGAGGCGATCGAGGTGGCAGCGGCGGAACGCGTGGCCGGCATCATCACCGACGACCAGCTTCGCGACCTGCGCCGGAACCTGCGCCTGCAGGAGACTCTGGTGGCAGATGGCGACTACCAGGGCTTCATGACGCTGGACGGCCAGATGCACGACATCATGCTGTCGCTGACCGGCTTTCCCCGGCTTGCACAGGTGGCGCAGACCGCCTGGCTTAGCGTAAACCGGGCCCGCCAGTTGATCCTGCCGGTCGAAGGCCGCCTGCAAGCGACATTGGACGAACACCGCGCCATCCTCACGGCCTTCGAGGCGCGGGACCCGCATGCTGCCCGGATGGCTGTCCAGCTGCATTTGCGCCAGCTCTTGACCTATCTCGCGCCCTTGGAACGCGCCCATCCCGAGCTGTTCGCGGGCGCGACATGACTCTCCCGAACAAACCCCGCTATGCGACGCGGCTGAACGCCTTCAAGCGCAAGGGCGATACGGTGGCCGAAATGATCTCGGCGGCAGCCCGGGTCGGGGGCCTGGATGCGGCCGATCTCAATTTTCCGGATCACTTCGACCATCACTCCCCGGCTGATCTGTCGCGCATCCTGTCCGATCACGGCATGGCGCTGAATGGCCTTGCTATGCGCTACTACACCGATCCGGGCTTCCGGCTGGGGGCGTTCTCCCATCCCGACCCCACCACCCGCCGCACCGCCATCGACCTGACCAAACGCGGGATCGACGCGCTGGCCACGATGGGCGGGCGGCTGATGACGCTGTGGATGGGGCAGGACGGGTTCGACTATTCCTTCCAGGCCGACTACGCCCGGATGTGGGACGACAGCATCGCCGCCATCGCCGAGGTCGCCGATCACAACCCTGCCGTCGACATCGCCGTCGAGTACAAGCCGAACGAGCCCCGCGCCCATGTGGTGATGCCCGACATGGCCACGACCCTGCTGGCCCTGGCCGAGGTCGGTCGTGCGAACACCGGCGTCACGCTCGACTTCTGTCACATGCTGTTCGCGGGCGAGATGCCGGCGCGGGCCGCGATGCTGGCGGCGCGGTCCAGCCGCATCCTGGGGGTGCATCTGAACGACGGCTACGGCAAGCGCGACGACGGGCTGATCGCGGGATCGGTGCACCCGGTGCAGACGGTGGAACTGTTCGTCGCGCTGGACCGGATCGGCTATGACGGGGTGATCTATTTCGACACCTTCCCCGACCATGGCGGCACCGACCCGGCGGGCGAGGCGCGGGCCAATATCGCCGTCACCGACCGGCTGCGCGCCATCGCACGGTCGCTGGCAGGGAATGCCGCACTGGCCGAAGCGCAGGCCCGACAGGATGCTGCCACAGCGACCCGGATCGTCCTGGCGGCGCTGTACGGCGCTTGAGGCACCGCTCGTCGGTGGACTTCGTCCCGCCTCGCTAGGGCACCTCCGACGAGAAGCCGAAGGCGCACGAGGAGGCGTCTTTCAGATCGGCGCATCCGCGCGGATCAGCCCTTCGGCCTGCAATTCCTCCCACAAGGCCTGCGGGATCGTTGCCTGTGCCGCAGCCAGGTTCGACGCCATCTCGGCCAGCCCCTGCCCGCCGGGGATCATCGACACCACTGCCGGATGCCGCAGGGGGAACTGGAAGGCCGCGTCGACCAGCCTGACACCATGCGCCGTGCAGACCGCCTCTAGCCGCAACGCCTTCTCCATCACCCAGTCCGGCGCCGGGGCATAGTTGTAATGCACCCCCGGTTTCGGTCCCAAGGCCAGGATGCCAGAGTTGTAGGGGCCACCCACGACGATCCCGACGCCCCGCTGCTGGCACATGGGCAGGAAGCTCTCCAACGCCTCCTGCTCCAAAAGCGTGTAGCGGCCCGCCAAGAGGAAGATGTCGAAATCCCCCCGCTCTAGAAGCCACTGGCAGGGCTGCCATTCGTTGATACCGCCACCGAACGCCCGGATCACCCCCTGATCGCGCAAGGCCACCAGCGCGCGGTAGCCGCCCGCCATGAACGCATCCAGCCGCTCCTTCAGTGCGTCGGGCGTGCCGTGGTTGAAGAGATCAAGGTCGTGGGCATAAAGGATGTCGATCCGGTCGACGCCCAACCGCTCCAGCGAAAACTCCAGACTGCGCATGACGCCGTCGTAGCTGTAGTCGTAGATCTCCCTGCGTGAGGGCACGTCGACCCATTTGCCCTCGCCGTCACCCTGACCCGGTGGGACGGCCTGCAACAGCCGCCCGACCTTTGACGACAGCACATAGGCGTCGCGTGGCTTGCCGCGCAAAAGCCGGTTCAGCCGGGTCTCGGACAGGCCCAGTCCGTACAAAGGCGCGGTATCGAAGTAGCGCACTCCACCATCCCAGGCCGCCTGCAGGACGGCATGGGCGTCATCATCGCTGATCGCCCTGAACAGGTTCCCCAAGGGGGCTGCGCCAAAGCCGAGTTCGGTGAAGGTCAGCCCCCCGTTGCCCAGCCGATCCCCGTGTCGTGTCGCCAGCATCCGGTCCTCCACCGCCACTGACATGCTAGAGTGTTCCCGCTTTTCGTCCAATATCTTTCACGCTAGCGTGGCGGTCGGGGGAGGATCTCATGTCGCGATTTCAGGCTGTCTTCGGGGACCGCAAGCCGGTCATCGCCATGGTACATCTGGGCGCAATGCCCGGCACGCCGCTTCACGATGCTGCGGCAGGGGTGGAGGGGATTTTGGCCGGTGCCCGCGCTGATCTGAGGGCGCTGCAGGCGGCCGGGTTCGACGCGGTGATGTTCGGGAACGAGAACGACCGGCCTTACGAGCTGAAGGTCGACACCGCCAGTTCCGCCACGATGGCCTATGTGATCGGGCGTCTGCGCGACGAGATCACGGTGCCCTTCGGCGTCAATGTCCTTTGGGACCCGATGTCCAGCTTTGCCGTCGCCGCCGCCACCGGCGCCGCCTTCGTGCGCGAGATCTTCACCGGCACCTACGCCTCCGACATGGGCGTCTGGGCCCCCGACGCCGGAGCCGCCGTCCGCTATGCGCAGCGCCTCGGGGCAGGGGGCGTGGCCCGCCTCTACAACGTCTCCGCCGAGTTCGCCGACAGCCTCGACCGCCGCCCCTTGCCCGACCGGGCGCGGTCCGCCGTCTTCTCCTCGATTCCCGATGCCGTCCTTGTCTCGGGCGCGATCACCGGTGAGGCCGCCCGGATGGAGGACCTTGAAGGCGTCAAGCGCGTCCTGCCCACCACCCCGGTCCTCGCCAATACCGGGGTCAAGCATACCACCGTCGCCGATGTCCTTGCCGTCGCCGATGGCTGCATTGTGGGCTCTGCGCTCAAACATAACGGCGACACCTGGGCCGCCGTAGACCCCGACCGCGCCGCCGATTTCATGGCCCGCGCCCGCGCCGCACGGGGCGGGAAATGACGCTGCCCTCCGTCACTGACCTGACCGTCGAACTGATGCTGATCCCCGGCCTTGCCGGATACGAAACCCGCGTCGCTGCCGCCATCGCCGGGCACCTCAACACCCTCGGCCTCCCCCAAACCTCTGACCGCCTCGGCAACCTGACCTGCACGATCCAAGGCGACCCGGCCCTGCCGCCGGTGATGGTCTTCACCCACATGGACCAGTTGGGCTTCATCGTCCGCAAGATCGAACCCTCCGGCCTCATCCGCCTCGAACGCCTCGGCGGCGTCCCCGAACGCGCGCTCCCGGCGCAAGCCGTCCTCCTCTGCACCGAAGCCGGAGACCTCCCCGCCCTCATCGCCAACAAAAGCCACCACGCCACGACGCCGGACGAAAAGTACAAAGTCCTCCCCTACGCCGACCTCTACGTCGACGCCGGGTTCTCGACCAAATCCGAAGCCGAGGCCGCAGGCGTCCGCATCGGCACCCCCGTCACCTACCTCCCCCGAGCCCTCACCCTCGCCAACGGCCGCATCGCCGGCACCTCGGTCGACGACCGCGCCGGATGCGCTGCCCTTCTCAAACTGGCCGAAGTCCGACAAAACAAACCCGGCCCCACCCTCCACCTCGTCTGGTCGGTGCAAGAGGAATACAACCTCCGCGGCGTCCTCCCCGCCGCGACCGCCCTGCAACCCGCCATCGCCCTGCAGATCGACCTCCTCCTCGCCTGCGACACCCCCGACATGACGGCCCGAGGCGACGTCACCCTCGGCGGCGGCCCCGGCATCAGCCTCTACTCCTTCCACGGCCGCGGCACGCTGAACGGAGTGATCCCGCACCCGGCCCTCGTCCGCCTCTTCGAGGACGCCGCAGACACCGCCAACCTCCCCCTCCAACGCTCCGCCCACACCGGCGCCCTCACCGACCTTTCCTACATCCAGTTCATGGGCCCCGAGGGCGTCGCCTGTCTCGATGTCGGCTTTCCGATGCGCTACTCCCACTCCGCGCTGGAAGTCGCCGATCCCAAGGATCTCGAAGACCTCGTCACCCTCCTCGACACCGCCCTCTCTGCAATCACCTCCGACCTGAAACTCACCCGATGACCCACACCCTCGGCATCGACATTGGCACCTTCGAATCCAAGGGCGTCCTCGTCGACGCCAAGGGCCGCATCACCGCGCAGGCCTCCCGCCCCCACAAGATGATCGTCCCCCGCGCTGGTTGGGCCGAGCACCGGGCCGAGGAGGACTGGTGGGGCGACTTCGTCCACATCACCAAGGCGCTAATCGCCCAGTCCGGCCTGAACCCGTCAGAGATCAAAGCCGTCGCCGCCAGCGCCATCGGCCCCTGCATGCTGCCCGTGGACAGCACCGGCAAGCCCCTGATGAACGGCGTCCTTTACGGCGTCGACACGCGAGCCACTGACCAGATCGCCGCCCTGAACGCCCGGATCGGCGAAGCCACGATCCACCAACGCTGCGGCAATGCGCTGACCTCGCAGTCCGTCGGGCCAAAGATCCTGTGGCTGAAGGAATCCCACCCAGACCTCTACGCCCGGACCGCGATGGTCCTGACCTCGACCAGCTACCTGACCTGGAAGCTGACCGGTGAGTACGTCATCGACCACTACACCGCCGCGAACTTCTCGCCGCTCTACGACGTCACCACCCAGGACTGGACCGCCGACCTCGCCCCCGAGATCATCCCGCCGGAAAAACTCCCCCGCCTGATGTGGTCCACCGAAATCGCCGGCCACATCACCGCCGCCGCCGCACAGGAAACCGGCCTGACGGAAGGCACCCCCGTCACCTGTGGCACAATCGACGCCGCAAGTGAGGCGGTCAGCGTCGGCGTCCAGCACCCGGGCGAGATGATGCTGATGTACGGCTCGACCATCTTCATCATCCAGGTCACCGGAACCCCGGTCCGCGACCCGCGCCTGTGGTATGCGCCCTGGCTGTTCCCCGAAATGCACGCCTCGATGGCGGGGCTGGCGACAAGCGGAACGCTGACCCACTGGTTCCGCGACCAGCTGGCGCGGGACACCGATTTCGCGGCCCTTGTCACAGAAGCCACCGTAAGCCCCAAAGGCGCCAAGGGCCTCCTCTGCCTCCCCTACTTCTCCGGCGAACGCACCCCGATCCACGACCCCCACGCCCGCGGGGCCTTCTTCGGCCTGAACCTCACCCACACCCGCGCCGACATGTTCCGCGCCGTCTGCGAAGGCATCGCCGCAGGCACTGCGCATGTGCTGGAGACCTACGCCGAGGTCGGCGCCTCCCCCGACCGCGTGCTGGCCGTGGGCGGTGGCACGAAGAACCAACTCTGGCTGCAGGCGACATCGGACTTTGGCGGCCTCCCGCAGCACGTCTGCGAAAAGACCATCGGTGCGAGCTATGGCAATGCCTTCCTTGCAGCGCTGGCCATCGGGGCTGTCCAGCCGCAGGACATCCAGACATGGAATCCCAACGCCACCACAGTCCAACCCGAAACGGTCCCCGCCTACACCACGCAATACCCGCTTTGGAAACGCCTCTATACCCAGACCAAAGACCTGATGCAGGCCCTGCCATGAACCTCATGCTGTCGGCCCTGCGAGAGCTGGAGACCGTGGCCCTCGCCCTGGACGACGCGCAGGTCGAGGCGGCTTGCCAGACCATCGCACGCGCGGGGAAGATTGTCCTTTATGGCTGCGGGCGTGAGGGGCTGATGATGCGGGCGCTGGCGATGCGGCTGCATCATCTGGGCGTCAGCGTCGCGATGCAGGGCGACATGGCCGCGCCACCCCTTGGGAAGGGTGATCTCTTCCTCTGTTCGGCCGGTCCGGGGGAGTTGGCTACCGTCACGGCGCTGATGGACGTCGCCCATCGTGACGGCGCGCGGGTTCTGATGATCACGGCCGAGCCGGAAAAGCCTTCGCCCCGCCGTTCCGATCAGCTGCTTGTGATCCCGGCCCAGACGATGGCGCGGGACCTTGGCGGGACATCGACCCTGCCGATGGGGTCGCTGTTCGAAGGCGCAATGTTCCTGGTGTTCGAGATCATGGTCCTGCGGCTGGCCGCGATCCTGGGCCAGACGCCCGAGGCGATGCGCGCCCGTCACACGAACATGGAGTGATCGCATGGAATTTGCCCGCCTGCGCCCGCACCAGCTGCAAGCTGCCATCGCCGCGAACACGCCCGTGGTCCTGCCGATCGGGGTGATGGAGTATCACGGCCAGCACCTTCCCGCCGGGGTGGACCTTCTGGCAGTGACCGAGGTTCTGGATCGCCTGGGCGACGCGATCATCACGCTGCCGCCCTTTGCCTATGGCGCGGCCAGTCACGCCGTGGCGGGGCCGGAGGGGACGGGGACGCTGCACATCGACGCGGGCGCGATCCTGCCCCTGGCCGAAGGGCTGTTCGGCGCGCTGCTAAAGGCAGGGTTTCGCAACATCCGCGGCGTGATCCACCACCAGACCGAAGGCTTCGATCAGGGGATGCCCACCGACCTGGCCTTCCGCCTGGCAGGTCGCAACGCGATCATGCGGTTCATGGAAGCGACGCGCGGCCCCGGCTGGTGGGGCGACCGGGGGATGCAGGACTATTACGCCCGGCAGGCGGAAGGCGCGGACCCGTTCAACTGGATCCGCATCCATCCGCTGTTCCCGAAAGGTGCGGACTTCCCCTTCGATCACGCCGGTCGGGGCGAGACTGCGCTGATGCAGGCGCTGGCGCCGGACGCAGTGGATATGTCGCGCGCCCTTGAGGGCGGGCACTGGTACACCGAGGATGCCAATAAGGCTTGGCCAGAGATGGGGGAGGCCGGGGTGCAGATCGCCCTGGACCATCTACGGCAAGTGCTGGGGCTGGGCTGAACCCTACAGCTCGGGCAGGTCGACCACGCCCTTCTTCAGAATGAAGCAGCCGTAGGGGCCCGAGTCCGCCGTCCGGATGATCGCAAAGGCGCGTTTGGCGGCGGCGTAGAAGGCAAAGCGTTCCAGTGCCTCGATAGAGACCTGTCGGCCTTCGGCCTTATCAACGACAGCCTGCATCCGGGCGAAGATCGGCACCTGTCCCTCGGGGTCACCGACGACCTGCATCCGCTGGACCGGGGCGGGGACGAAGGTATCAAGCGGCATCAGCGTCAGGATCGCCCGTGCCGCCGTCGGGATGTCGCAGCCCGCCATGTCGATCAGGCGGCCATAGGTCGTCTCGGCCGCAATGGTCGCGGCGGGGTGGTTGATGTCACAGATCACCAGATCGTCGCCATGGCCCATCAGCATCAGGACATGCACGATCTCCGCCGACAGCCTCTGGTCGATCCCCTTCAGCATGGGGTTTTCATGTATGAAGAAATCCCTAACAGAAAATCCCAAGCCATTGATTCACATGAGTTTCCAGAGTTTGTCCACCGTGGACATCACTTGACCGCCCCCGCCGCCATCCCCTTGATGATGAACCTCTCCAGCACCACCCCGATCACGATCAGCGGCAGGATCGCCGCGAAGGACAGCGCCGCCATCGACCACCAGTTGATCCCCTGGCTGCCGGTCTGGCTGGCCACCATCACCGGCAGCGTGTTGGCGTGGGTAGAGGTGAGGAGAGCCGCGAAGAAATACTCGTTCCAGGTCAGGACGAGGGACAGGATGAAGGCCGCCACCATCCCCGGCAGCGCGATGGGAACGATGATCGTCAGGAACGCCCCCCAGATCGACAGCCCGTCGACAAGGGCGGCTTCCTCAAGCTCGGTCGGGATGGTCTCGAACTGGTCCTTCATGATCCAGATGACGATCGGCAGGACCGAGAGGGTGTAGAGGAGGATCAGGCCGATCCGGGTGTCGAGAAGCGCGAGCTCCTTGTAAAGGACCAGGAACGGCAGGGCGAGCACGACGGGCGGCAGGATCAACTGTGACAGGAAGAAGAACAGGATGTCGTCGTTCTTCATCCAGGCCCATTTGTAGCGGAACCGCGACAGGCCATAGGCCGCCATCGCGCCCAGCACGACCGCCAGGGTCGACGACACCAGCGCCACGATGGTGGAATTGCCGAACCGCTTCAGGAACTCCGCCCGGACGGTGCTTTCTTGCTGCAGGGTCTGGGGCGACATGCCGATGGATTCCCAGCCCTTCCACTTCGGCGCGTAGAACAGCTTTTTCGCCCAGTCGCCCTCGGGCGTCCAGGACTGCGGGAAAGGCACCATCTGGCCCTGCATCACATTCGGGGCCATCTTGAAGCTGGTCGTGGCGGTCCAGTAGATCGGGAAGAGGCAGATCACGGCCCAGAACACCAGAACCCCGTAGATCGCGGTTCGGCTGGCCCACCATTTCATCCGGAAGCCACGGTCGGCCTCGCTGTCGCGGAAAATCTGGACGGGGGTGTCGGTCATCTGTCCCTCAGGTCCGGGGTTTCGTCAGGCGGTTGGCGAACTTCATCAGGAAGGTCATCGCGATGACGATCAGAACCAGGTAGACCATCGCCAGCATGGTGCCGTAGCCGACGTTCGACCGTTCCCGATATTCGCGGAAGATGAAGCTGGTGACGGTGTCCGTCGCCCCGCCCGGCCCGCCGGAGGTCACGGTGATGACGATGTCAGCCAGCTTCAGCTTGAAGATGATCCGGATCAGGATCGCCGTCACTGACACCGGCAGCATCAGCGGAAAGGTGATCTCCCAGAAGCTTTTCCATCCGGTGGCACCATCGACGCGGCTGGCCTCCTGCAGCTCTTTCGGGATCGCCTGCAGACCGGCCAGCAGCATGATCATCATGAAGGGGATGAAGGTCCAGGCGTCCAGCACCATGATGGTCAGCTTGGCCATCCAGGGTGATTCAAAGAAGCTCGGGTTCTCGATCCCTAGGCTGCGAGCAAGGCGGGCAAGCGGCCCGAAGCGGGGCTCCAGCATCGACTTGCCGATCATCCAGCTGACCGCCACCGGCGACAGCATCAGCGGCAACAGGAAGGCCACGCGCCAGAATTTGCGGGCGCGGATCTGGCCGGCAAGGATCAGGGCCAGGCCGAAAGCGATGGCGTATTCGACAAAGATCGCCAGCACGTAGATGACCATGTTGCCAAGCGCGTTCCAGTAGAATGGGTCGCTCCACATCTGGACAAGGTTGTCGATGCCGTTGAACTGGCGGCCGTCGAGGCTGGACAGGTTCCAGCTGGAGAAAGCGATGATCAGCCCGAACAAAAGCGGGAAGACGGTCAGCGAGATCACGAACAGCGCGGCCGGCAGGACGAAGAGCGTGCGCTTGCCCTGCTCGCCCCGGGTGATGACTTGCGCCCAGCAAAGCGCGGTGGCCCAGAGGCAGTAGGCGTAGAGCGTGGGGCGCCAGGTGGCGAAGCCGAAGTCGTACCAGCCGAAGGTCTGTGCGGCCTGCGCAGCCGCGACCATCGCCAGCACGGCTGCCGCCCCCCAGACCATTGCCCTGCCCAACCGGGCCCGGGCCGGAGTGATGTCGTCCGAGGTGACGACGTGCAGCTGATCGCTTCCGCTCATGACTGACATGTTAGCCGGGCGCGGTGGCGGATGGGAAGGGAATTCTGGCCGATGCGGTGGTGGAGAATCAGCGCCCGGGCCGCAGGTATTCATGGTGATTGTCAAGCGACGGATCTGCGATAATGCGGGCGCAAGAATAACAGAAGGCACAATGAAATCTCACACGCCTCAAAGTAAATACATCAAGATCAATTGGATACCGAAAGCGATGCGGGACTGCATCACGGATGTGTAAGTTTCACGTTACAATTGAAAATGTCACGCATAAGTGACAGATTGCGAAATGGAGGCGGCTGTTCCTTCGAGTTCCGGAGGGTGCAGACGGTTCGGGCGGGCGGAAGGTCGTCAACCTGCCCTGGCACGACAGCGACGACGAGGGCACGGAGGAGCATTCTATGTCCAACGATCCTGACAAGGTCTGGCCGACTGGCCTGACGCTTCGGGAAGCCGAAGAAGTACACAGCTATCTGATCGACGGCACGCGGGTCTTCGGGGTGATCGCCTTGATCGCCCACGTCCTGGTCGCCGTTTCGACCCCGTGGCTTGGGTGAGGGGAGCAGCATGAACAACGCGAAAATGTGGCTTGTCGTCAAGCCGACCGTCGGCGTTCCGCTGTTCCTCACGGCCGTAGCCGTCGGGTCGTTCGCCGTCCATGTCGCTGTTCTGAGCAAGGTGTCATGGTACAATGACTATCTGACCGGCAAGGGCATCAACGGCGCAATGGCTTCGGCCGATGTCGTTCTGCCCGAGACCGCGAAGGTGGACTTTGTGCCGGGCGGATCGCAAGAGGTCCTGATCACGATGCCGGACGGCAGCACGGCCCGCGCCGTGTTGCAGATGCCGGAAGACATGGCATCGCTGAACTGACCGCTGTCCCGCGCGAAGGCTGGCCTTTGCGCGGGCAAGACTGATGAGGATGAGGTCCCATTGTCCTCCGGCGAAGGGGCCTCATCCTGACTTCATCCGGCGCCGTCGCAGGACGGCGGGCCAAGCGGTGGGTGTTGGCATGATGTTCGACTACAAGCGCTTTGCCTTGGGGAAGATTGCGGCAGTCGGGTCGACCTGGCTGCCCTTTGCCGATGTCGCCTCGGCCGAGGTGCCGCTGTCGCGCCTGTTGCGGCTATCGCTGTTCCAGGTGACGGTCGGCATGGCGCTGGTGCTGATGGTCGGCACGCTGAACCGGGTGATGATCGTCGAGTTGAAGGTCCCCGCAACGCTGGTTGCGGTGATGCTGGCGCTGCCCCTGTTGTTCGCGCCGTTCCGGGCGCTGATCGGGTTCAAGTCCGACACGTTCCGCTCGGCCCTCGGGTTGCGGCGGTTGCCCTACATCTTCAAGGGCACGATGTACCAGTTCGGCGGCTTTGCCATCATGCCCTTCGCGCTTTTGGTGCTGTCGGGCTATGGCGAGGCGGTGGACGCCCCACGCTGGCTTGGGTTGGGTGCGGCGGCGCTGGCCTTCCTTCTGGTCGGGGCCGGGGTGCATATCGTGCAGACGGTCGGGCTGGCGCTGGCGACGGATCTGGTGCCCGAAGAGGACCAGCCCAAGGTTGTCGGCCTGATGTATGTGATGCTGCTGGTCGGCATGATCCTCAGCGCCTTTGCCTTCGGGGCGCTCCTTGAAACCTATTCTCCCGGTCGGCTGATCCAGGTGATCCAGGGCTCGGCCGTGGTGACGATCGTGCTGAACGGCATCGCGATGTGGAAGCAGGAAGCTCGCAACCGCACACGGGCGCAGACGCCGCAGCCGGTGGTGCGCTTCGCCGACGCCTGGGCGCGGCTGGCGGCGCGGCCGGGAATGCTGCGGCTTCTGGCGGTAATCGCGCTGGGGACGGCGGGCTTCGGGATGGCCGATGTGCTGCTGGAGCCCTATGGTGGTCAGGTGCTGCACATGACGGTCGCGCAGACGACGCGGCTGACGGTCGTCTTGGCGCTGGGTAGTCTGGTCGGCTTTGGTCTGGCCTCGCGCTGGCTCGGGCGGGGTGGACAGCCGATGCTGGTCGCTGCTGTTGGTGCCGCTGTCGGAGTGCCCGCCTTCCTTCTGGTGTTGGCGGCGGCAGTTGCGGGGTCAGTCGCGCTGTTGATCGCGGCGACGGTGGCGGCGGGATTTGGCGCCGGGCTGTTCGGCCATGGCACTCTGACGGCCACGATGCGCAGCGCGCCGCTTGACCAGATCGGCCTTTCACTAGGCGCCTGGGGTGCGGTGCAGACCACTGCTGCCGGGGTGGCCATCGCGGTGGGCGGGGTGATCCGCGACGTGATGCTGCTTGCACCCGGGGCACAGGCCGACGGTGCCACGCCTTACGTGCCGGTCTTTGCGCTGGAGGCGGGGCTGCTGGCACTGGCGCTGGTGGTTGCCTGGCCCCTGATGCGGGGTCGGCTTTACAGTCGGCAGTCCGGCACTAGCTTGGAAAGCATAACCAGCGCCGGGGGACCGGAGACTATGGTCACGCCAAAGGCATGACGGACGGTGAACGAATTTGCGGCCATTCAACAACGGGTGAGACATGACAACGATCATCACAAGACTGTATCCCGACCTGGCCACGGCCAAGGGGGTTGTCGCGGCGCTGGAGGCAAACGGCCACGCGTCCTCGACCATCGACATCATCACGTCGGACGGATCAGCTGCCGAGCGGATGGCCGCGGCGCGGGTGCCGGCCTCCTCGGCCGCGGCCTATGCACCGGGTATCGCCAAAGGTGCGGCTCTGGTGGTGGTGCAGGCGCCGTTTGCGCCGATGGGGACCGCGCGCGACGCCATGAAGGTCGTGAACCGCACCAGGTCGATCGACGTCGGCATCGAGGATGAGGATTTCTACATCCGCGAGCAGCCGAGCATCGAAATCTCGGGCAAGGTTCAGACCGGCACCGTTTTCTACATGTCGAACCCGCACCGGCGGTTGGGGCATGGGCATATCCTTGGGTCGAACCCGATCCTGCCGTCGAAAGAGCGGACTTCGGCGATCCGGGGCGGGGCCTACATGTCCAAGATGTTCTGGCCGATGAAGCTGGTCACGACCAACCGGCATGCCAGCTCGGCCATTTCGGGCGGGATGCTGTTCTCGAAACTCTTCGGCATCCCCCTGCTGATCCGCGACCTGCCCTCGCGCGAGATCCTGCCGACCAAGATCTGACACGGCGGTTCCGACAGACAAACGGCGCGCGGGGGTCCGCGCGCCGTTTCGCATTTGGGGTGGGTGCGGACCTTTCGACCCGCACCCGCCAAGGCATCACATCCCCAGGGATGCCTTGTAGAGCGCGATCTGGTTGTCGCGACCGATCTGGTCGGTGATCTTTTCCCAGGCGGCGGCGATCGCATCCGCCGTTTCCTGGGCGCTGGCGTACTGCCCGGCAAAGCCTTTGGCGAGTTCGTCTTCGGCCACCGAGTAGTACTGGAAGATCCCCGGAATCCGCGGCTCGATCGCGGCGTTCGGGTGGTTGTAGCTGTCGGCGTTCGACCCGAGATAATCCTCGACGAAGGCCCGATCGTAGCCCGCCGCTTCCCATTCGTCGTACTGGAAGTGGCTGTTGCGATAGGGCTGGAACCCGGACGGATAGGCCGCAGTCCAAAGCGAGATGTCCTTGCCGCCAAGATGCGCTGCAGCCGACCATGCGGCCTTGCGCTTCTTCTCGTCGCCCGAGACGCGGGAGGTCACGTAGACGCCCCAGCCAATATAGGCCATCAGCGGCGCCTCGTTCGCGGTTTCCTCCCATGCGCCCGCAGCCGCGTTGTAACGGCGGGTGGAGCCGGGGTTGATCCCGAAGCCCACCACGTCACCCACGACCGAGGTGTCCGAGGTGCGCGCGTTCGACCCCACGTCGCCCCACCACATCAGCATCGAACCGGTCCCGGCAAGGAACTGGCTGAAGGCGGTGGTGCCGGGGTCGGCGTTGATCTGGTCGGCCGGATAGGCACCGGCAGCGATCAGGTCCAGCACGTCCTGGAAGGCCTGGACCCAGCCCGGGTTGTTGACGCGCGGCTTCATCGTGTCTGGGTCGAACAGCCAGGCGCGGTCGTCGGGGTGCTTGACGTAGGCCGCCGCGCGGTTCGCCACGAAGTAGAAGCCAAAGCCGCCCCAGCCCTTCAGCGGGTCAAGGTAGCCATAGGCGGGAAGGCCCGTCAGCGGGTCGGTCTGGCCGACAAGCGCCTTCGACACGGCGTTGACGTCCTGCCAGGTCTTCGGCACTTCGGCCCCGCCGATGCCGCCCTCGCCGAAATAGTCCTTCCGGTACGAGAAGGTATGGCAGTCGCCGTCGATGGTGATGCGGTAGCTCTTGCCGTCCCAGGTTCCGACCGGCGGTTGCAGATAGCCCACAAGGTCGTCGGCCTCGATCTGCGTCTTCACCCAATCGGGCATCTCGTCCAGAAGACCTTTCGAGGCAGTGTCGCCTTCGAACGGCGCGCCCATCTCGATGATGTCGAAATCGACGGTGCCGGTGGCGATGGACTGCTGGAGGCGCGAGTTGTAGTCGGCCTGCGCCAGGTCGATCCAGTTGATTTTGGCGCCGGTATAGGCCTCCCACGGCTTGAGAAAGCCACGGAACAGGAAGTTGTGGAGGTTCTGGTTGTTCAGGCCCAGGAAGGTCAGTTCCACCCCGGCGAACTCACCCTCGGCCACGCCGGCCTTGGTGGCGCCAAGGCACATCTCGCCGACCTTCTGCCAATCGGCGTCGGTGGGTGAACCCATGCCCACGCCCGGGATCTTCAGGATTTCGGCGCGGACATTGTCCTGTGCGCTGGCCTTGCGGGCCGTCAGCGGCATCGCGGCCATTGCGCCAAGGGCTGCCGAGCCCTGCAGCATCCGGCGGCGGCTGAGCCGTGACCGGGACATCATTTCGTAAAGATCGACCTTCAAGGTAGCTCCTCCCTTTGGAACATGCCCGCAGCTGGTGTCCAGTCGCGGCTTGGTGTCTGGTTGTCGTTGGCGCAGCAACAGCCTGCCTGCGGCCCGGCTCCTCCCGTTCCGCGCGGCGGCCACTGAACGGACGGGGTCTCCCTCTCCCCCCTGTTTGGCAGCTTGCCGCGGGCAGCTTCGCAAGGCGGCATGCACCTGTCAAGTTTCTAACATGTTAGTATGGTCAGCGGATGGACAGACCCCGCTTGGCTGGGTTACGACTCAGGTCCGGGATACCAGGGGGAAGAGCGCTTGGCCGAGGTCACGATCCGCGCATTGCGCAAGACGTATGGCGGCTTGCAGGTCATCCACGGGCTGGATCTGGACATTCCGGACGGCGCCTTCGTGGTGCTGGTCGGCCCGTCCGGTTGCGGCAAGTCGACCCTTCTGCGGATGATCGCCGGGCTGGAGGAAGTAACCGAAGGTGACGTGATGATCGGGCCAAAGCGGGTGAACAACCTGCCCCCGTCCGAGCGTGACATCGCCATGGTCTTCCAGAACTACGCGCTTTATCCGCACAAGACCGTCGCCGCGAACATGGGCTTTGCGCTGAAGATGCGTGGCATGGAAAAGGACGTCATCCGCCAGAAGGTCGAACGCGCGGCCGAAATCCTGGGACTGACCCCCTACCTTGACCGCTATCCCCGTGCGCTCTCCGGCGGTCAGCGCCAGCGCGTCGCCATGGGCCGTGCCATCGTGCGCGACCCGCAGGTGTTCCTGTTTGACGAACCCTTGTCGAACCTTGACGCAAAGCTTCGGGTCCAGATGCGGACCGAGATCAAGGAACTGCACCAACGTCTGAAGACCACCACGGTCTACGTCACCCACGACCAGATCGAGGCGATGACGATGGCCGACCGGATCGTCGTCATGCAGGGTGGCCGGATCGAACAGGTCGGCGCCCCGCTGGAGCTCTATGACCGCCCGGCCAACACCTTCGTCGCGGCCTTCATCGGCAGCCCCTCGATGAACCTGTTGGACGGCCGCATCGCCGCCGGACGGGTCGAGGTGGCAGGGGCGTCTCTGGCGCTGCCTAAGGGTGTCACCGCCGACGAGGGGCGCGAAGTGGTCTACGGCATCCGGCCGGAACATCTGGCGCTGGCTGATCAGGGGCTCATCGGCACAGTCGCGGTGGTGGAACCCACGGGTTCGGAGACCCATGTCGTGGTCCGTCTGCAAGGGCGCGAGCTGACCGCGGTCTTCCGCAACCGCGTCGCCTTCGGGCCTGGGGACACGATCACTCTGGCGCCCGACGCCGCCGTGGCGCATTTATTCGACAAGGCCACGGGCCAGCGCCTGTAGGTCCATCGGGGGGACACATGCTCAAGGGAATCGACAACCGTCTGAACGCCGAGGTGCTGGCCACCTTGCGCGCGATGGGACATGGCGACGTGCTGATCGTCGCTGACACCAACTTTCCGTCCGACTCGGTCGCGCGGGCCACGGTCACGGGCAAGCTTCTGCGGATGGAGAACCTGACCTGCGGCGAAGCGGTCAACGCGATCCTGTCGGTGCTGCCCCTCGACACCTTCGTCGATGATTTCGCCGGGCGGATGGAGGTCGTGGGCAAGCCCGACGAGGTCCCGCCCGTGCAGCAGGAAGTGCAGGCCGAGATTGACCACGCCGAAGGCAAGCCGCGCAAGATGATCTCGATCGAACGCTTCGCCTTCTACGACATGGCGCGCCAGTCCTACGCCGTTATCCAGACCGGTGAGCGGCGGTTCTACGGCTGCTTCATGTTCCGCAAGGGCGTGATCCCTCCGGAGGCGTGACCCCATGAAACCGATCGTCATCCTCGGCATCTTCGTCGCCGACACCGCCTACCGCGCCGAACGTCAGCCGAAGATGGGCGAGACCATTATGGGCAATTCCTTCGTCCTCGGGCCGGGGGGCAAGGGGTCGAACCAATCCGTTGCAGCCGCGATGGCCGGGGGACGCGTGCATTTCATCACGCGCCTCGGGGCTGACGCCTTTGCCGACATCGCGCAGGCGACCTGGGCCAAGGCGGGGGTGGTGCCCGAAGTGAAGGTGGACCATGAAAGCTATACCGGCGCGGCCTACATCTTCATCGAGAACGCCACCGGCAACAACGCGATCATCGTCTCTCCCGGGGCTGCGGGACGCGTCTCGGCGCAGGATGTCGAGGAGAAGGCCGACCTGATCAGGTCGGCGGCGATCTTCGTGACCCAGCTGGAACAGCCGATCCCGGCCGCGCTGCGCGCCCTGCAGATCGCGCGCGAGGCGGGGGTGACCACCATCCTGAACCCTGCACCCGCGGTGACCCTGTCGGACGAGATGCTGGCGCTGTGCGACTATGTTACCCCTAACGAATCCGAGGCCGAGGCGCTGACCGGCCTGCCGGTGACCTCAGTCGACGAAGCCAAGGCGGCAGCGGCGGCGCTGTTGGCCAAGGGCGTAGGCGCGGTGGTGATCACACTGGGCGACAAGGGCGCGCTTTATCATGACACCAAGCGCACGGTGCACGTCCCGGTGATCTCGGCCGGGCCGGTGGTAGAGACGACAGGGGCGGGCGATGCCTTCAACGGCGGGTTTTCGGTGGCCTTGGCCGAAGAGCGCGACGTGATCGACGCCGTCCGCTTCGGCTGCGCCACTGCCGGGATTTCGGTGACGCGACCGGGCACCGCGCCGTCGATGCCCGCACGGTCGGAAATCGACGCGCTCTTGGCGCGTCACGCTGGCTGAACGCGCACAGCAAATGGCCCCGGAACCAGTGGTCCGGGGCCTTTAAACCCAGGCGAATTGGGTCAGTTGGTCAGCAGATAATAGCTGTTCCGCGACCCGCCCAGGTTCTGCACCGTGACGTAGAAATAGCCGTCCCAAGCGGGCGTCCAGTCGCAGTAAAGCTTGTCCGACCAGCTCACATCATAACAGATCACGTTGCCGTTCTCATCCGTCACAGCCACGTCCAGATTGGCATCGCCATCGCCGACCACGGCGATCTCGGCGTAGGAGTTGCCGTAGTAGGGGATCTCCCACACATCGGTCTGACCGGCGGGCAGGCGCGACAGCCATTCGACCGCCCCGCCAACCCGCCCGCGTGAGCCTTCGGCCATCGCATCGTCGATCAGACCAAGCACCGCCTCGTCATCGGCGGCCAGTTCCTTGGCCTTGGCGAACATCGCCTCGGCAGTGACGGGTGCTTCGGCCGCGCCTTCTTCCTCGGACGTGGCCGCGAAGAAGGTGGCCTTGGCCGCCGCGCGCGGGGTGCCGTCATTCATCATCGGGGCCGGGGCGGCGGGGGCAGCCGCGGGGGCGGCCTTCTTGCGCAGGGTTTCCTGATCGCCCCCGGCAAAGGCGATCTTCGCGGGGTCCAGCGCGGCAGGCTCGGCGCTGGCCAGGTCGACAGATGCCGCCAGTTTGGCCGCGGCCAGCACGGTCAGCGCATCGCTCTGTGCCGCACCCAGCGCATAAAGGTCCTGCGCCAGTCCCATGGTCGCAGCCCCGCCCGGCGCGGCATCTGAAGCGGCGGCGCCAAGGTTGGGGCCGGACTTGTCCTGCGCAAGGGCCGGAAGGGCGGTCGCGGCTATCGCGGTCGAGGCAATCAGAAGTGCAAATGTCTTTGGCGTCATGGCGAATCCCAAGATTTCACCGTCCCGGCATGGGGCGGACCATGGCAATCCTTGCAGGCCTTTCGCGGGTTGAGAAGATGTCCTGGCGTGACAAATGCTGTCACTCAGCTTCCGACGAGCTGGTAGCTGTTCTGAGCCGCGCCGTGGTTGCGGACCGCGACGTTGAAAAAGCCGTTGCGCGCCGGGGTGAACCGGCACAGCGCAGGCGTGACGCCGGGCGGCAGGGCACAGACGATGCTGCCGGTGTCATCCGTCACGATCAGGTCAAGCGCGCTGTCGCCGTCGCCGATGAGGCCTAGCTCGGCAGCAACATCGCCGGACAGGGCAATCCTCCAGCTGTCGGTCTGGCCGGCTTCGATGTCGGCCATCGCCTTTGTCGCAGTGGGCAATCGGCCTTGGGGGCGCTGGGCGTCGATGTCGTAGACCATGTCCTGGAGGGCATAGTCCTCTCCCGCCAGGGCCTGGGCGATGGCAAGCACCTGCGGTGAGGCAGGATCGGGGGCGGCAGCCCGTCCAACCACCGGATCAGCGTCTGGCTCGCCCGTAGTCGTCTTAGTCCAGCCGGTCGGGGGACGTGTGATCACCGACCGGGACAGACGGATCGCGGCCAGCAGGAGGACGGTGTCGCCGCGCTGCATCGCCGCCTGATAGGCCTGTTGCGCCAGCACGATCCGCCCGGCCGCGCCGTCGGTTCCGGACTGCACCAGCGCCACATTGGCCGGGTCGGCCGTGACGGGGTTGGCCAAGGCTAGGAGGGCGGCAAGGATCGGGGTGGCAAGACGCATTGGGCGGCTTTCAGGGGGCATCGCCCCGAGTCTCGCAAAGCCTGCGTCCGGCGACAAGGGCTGAACGCCGTGATCCGGTGCTTTCCGGGCGTCGGATTTCGCGCTAGCAGGGGCGGAAGGGAGACCGACATGCGTGAGATACTGGAGCGGCTTCTGGCCTTCGATACGGTCAGCCATCGGCCGAACATGGACCTGATGGGCTATGTCCGCGGGTTACTGGAAGAGGCGGGGCTGACCGTGACCCTGGTGCCGGATGCGGGCGGGGGGAAGGCGAACCTCTTTGCCTCGACCGGGCCCGGCGCGGTGGGCGGGGTCATGCTGTCCGGCCATACCGATGTGGTCCCAGTGGAGGGGCAGGCCTGGACCGTGCCGCCCTTTGCTTTGACCGAGGCCGACGGCCGCTATTACGGGCGCGGAGCGGCGGACATGAAGGGCTTCGTTGCCTGCGCGGTGGAGGCGATGCTGCTGGCGTCTCGCCGCCCGCTGAAGGTGCCGCTGCATCTCGCGCTGTCCTATGACGAGGAGATCGGCTGCATGGGGGTGCGGTCGCTGATCGACCTTCTGGCCGACGCCCCGGTGAAGCCGCGGTTCTGCATCGTGGGGGAGCCGACGGGGATGCAGGTCGCGACCGGGCACAAGGGGAAGGTGGCGCTACGGGCGACCTGCCGGGGGCGGGAAGGTCACTCGGCGCTGGCCCCGCTGGCACTGAACGCGCTGCATCTTGCGGGGGATTTCCTGGCGGCAGTGCGGCGGGTGCAGGCGGAGGTGGCGGCGACGGGGCTGCGGGACGGGGATTATGACGTGCCCTACACGACGCTGCATGTGGGGAAGATGTCGGGGGGCGTGCAGGTCAACATCGTGCCGAACCAGGCGACCCTGGACTTCGAGATCCGGTCGCTGGCCGGGGAGGACGTGGTTGGGTTGGTCCGGCGGCTGGAGGCCGAGGCCGAGGCGATCGTGGCACCCCTGCGGGCGGAGTTCCCGGAGGCGGCGATCACGGTCGAGCGGCAGTGGGACTACCCGGGGCTGGGGACACCGTCAGATGCCGAAGTGGTGCGGTTCGTGAAGGCGCTGACCGGGGCGAACGGGACGATGAAGGTGGCCTTCGGGACGGAGGGCGGGCTCTTCGATGCTAGGTTGGGCGTGCCGACGGTGATCTGCGGACCGGGGTCGATGGGCCAGGGTCACAAGCCGGACGAATGGGTCTCGGTCGAACAGATCGAGCGGTGCCAGGGGATGCTGGCGGCGCTGGTCGGGCGGCTGGAGGCGGGGTTCTGAGACAAAGTGTCCACGGTGGACAGATTCTGATTAGTGTTTGAAAGCAATTGCTTGCATTTTTCTGTTCAGGATTTCTTAAGGGTTTGACCGTGCGCGTCCTGACAAGCCCCGGGGGTTTCACAACCCCGGGCCCCCGTGGGATACTTGCGGAAGAGAAAGCACAATTTTGGACAAGGTTTAGCGGTCGGTCTGGGCTACTGCAGCGCTTTCAGCCGTTCGGCCTCATCGTGACCGATCCGGTAGTGGCCGGTCATCGGATAGGCAAAGAGGATGTCTTCCTCCTGCGCGCCGCGACCGATGTTGTGCAGGATCAGCGGCGTGCCCTCGGCCGTGCGCTTGTCTGACACGATGCCGATATGAGCAAGATTGCCGGGCAGGGTCCAGGTGACGATGTCGCCGGGCAGGAACGGGGTCGGGCCGTCTTCCAACGGAACTTCGGCGCCGATCCGGGCAAAGAAGGTCTGCAGGTTCGGCACCCGGCGGTGGTCGATGTTGCGGTCGGTCTTCGTCAGGCCCCAGAAGGCGGGATAGGCGCTGAAGTCGGCCTTCATGTCGCGGTTGACGGCAAGCTGCAGGTCGATCCCCCAGCCGTCGCGCAGGGCGCGGATCACCACATCGGTGCAGACGCCCCGGTCGCGCGGCAGATCACCGCCGGGAAAGTCCAGCGTCACGTAGGCCGGGTCGTAGGTTACGGTCACGCCGACCTGATCACGCGCGGCGGCGGTCAGGCGTGACGGTTCGGACCCGGCAAGCGCCGGGGTGGCGAGGCTAAGCGTGAGAAGCAGGATGATGCTGCGCATGGGCGGAATCATGCGCCTTTCGCGCCAGTAAATCGAGTGGGGATTTCCGCCACGTCACGCGGGCTGGCACCTTTTCGCCGGGGCCGGTAATAGGTTCGTGATGGCGATCACCCTGACCTCACTGGCCGATCTGGCGACGCATGGCTTCGATGACATCATCGACGTCCGCGCGCCGGCCGAATTTGCCGAGGATCATCTGCCCGGGGCGATCTCTCTGCCCGTTCTGGACGACGAGGAACGGGCGCGGGTCGGCACGATCTACAAGCAGGTCTCGCCGTTTTCCGCCCGCAAGATCGGGGCTGCGCTGGTGGCGAAGAACGCCTCGCTGCATCTGCAGGGGCCGCTTGCGGACAAGCCGGGAGGCTGGCGGCCACTGGTCTATTGCTGGCGGGGCGGACAGCGGTCGGGGTCGTTCGCGACGATCCTGGGTCAGATCGGCTGGCGGGTTGAAACGCTCGTCGGCGGCTACAAGACCTGGCGCGGGCTGGTGGTGCGCGAGGTCTATGACACGCCGGTGCGCGCGCCGGTGGTGGTCCTGGACGGCAATACCGGGTCGGCCAAGACCGAAGTGCTGAACCTTCTGCCGCAGCATGGCGTGCAGGTGATCGACCTGGAAGGTCTGGCGCGGCATCGCGGGTCGCTGTTCGGCGCAGTGGGGGAGCAGCCCTCGCAGAAGGCCTTCGAGGGAGCGCTGGCATTGGCTTTAGCCGGTTTGGACCCGTCGCGGCCGGTGGTTGTCGAGGCGGAAAGTTCGAAAATTGGCAATTGCCGGTTACCGCCGGAGATCTGGAAGGCGATGGTCGCGGCACCCCGCGTGGCGATTGCGGCCTCACGGCCAGTACGGGCCGAGTACCTGGCGCGGGCTTATGCCGACCTGACGGCCGATCCTGCGCGGTTGGCCGAGACGGTGGCGCGTCTAAGGCCCGCGCATGCAGGCGAAGTGATCGACGGCTGGCTGGACCTTGCCGCTGCGCGCGACCATGTGGCGCTGGCCGACGGCCTGATGGAGCAGCATTACGACCCGCGCTACGGCAAGCACCGGGCGCGGATGGCGGTGCCGTTCGCCGAGGTGGCGGCGGACAGTCTAGCTGAGGAGTCTCTGCCGGGTCTGGCGGAGCGGGTGGCCGGGGCGGTCAGTCTCCTTACCCGGGGCTGAGCCGTCAGCCTGCGACAGTCAGGTGCGGCGCGCCCGCCGTGATCTGCCCGATCACCGCAGCGTCATGGCCAGCAGCATTGAGTGCAGCGACCAACTCTTCGGAAAGGTCTGCTGGGACGGCGGCAAGCAGCCCGCCTGCGGTTTGCGGATCGGTCAGAAGATCGGTGCGCGGGTCTTGTGGCGCGGTCATCCGCCAGCTGACAGCGGCAAGGTTCGCAGGCTGCAGTGAGGACCCGTGACCCGCCTGCGCAAGCTCCACCGCGCCGGGCATGCGGGGGATGGCGTCCAGCCGGATCGTCGCGGCAGCCCGGGAGGTGTCGAGCATTTCCAGAAGGTGCCCGGCCAAGCCGAAGCCGGTGACATCGGTCATGGCATGGGCATGAGGGGCCAGGATCGCGGCAGCCGACCCCTGGGCGCGGGTCATCTCCTGGATGCAGGCGGCCCAGATTTCCCCCAGCAAAAGGCCAGGGACGCTGGCCAGCGCCATTTCGGCGGCAAGGATGATGCCCGAGCCGAGGGGTTTGGTCAGGATCAGCGCGTCGCCTGGCTGCGCACCGCCCTTGGTCAGGATCTGTTCGGCAGTGCCGGTCACGGTAAAGCCGATGGTCAGTTCAGCGCCTTCGGTGGAATGGCCGCCGACAACATCCGCCCCGGCGGCGCGGAAGGTCTGCGCGGCCTCATCCATGATCTCGGCCAGCATCCGGGTCTGCAATTCGGGGCCGAGCGGTGGCAGGGTGATCTGAGCGAGTGCCACTTGCGGCGTGGCACCCATGGCCCAGACGTCGCCCATCGCATGGAGGGCGGCGATGCGGGCCATCAGGCGGGGATCGTGGCAGAAGGCGCGGAGGTGGTCGGTGGTCAGGACCTGCGCTCCGGTCGGGGTGGTCAGGACAGCGGCATCGTCGCCGGGGCCGGAGCGGACTTCGGGTCTTGCGGGCGCGGGCAGGGTCGAAAGGGCCTGTGAGAGAACCCCCGGACCAAGCTTTGCGCCGCAGCCGCCGCAAAGGGGGCGCTGGTCGAGATGGGCGGTCAGGCCCAAGGTCGCATCGGCGGGGGCCTCTGGCGCGGGCATCGCCGGATAGGTGCCGAAGCGATCCATGAAGCGGCGGTCGATCCGGTCCTTGAGCCGCCAGAAGCGCGGGCCGCTGGCGGTCAGGCCCCATTTTTCGGCGATGGCGGACTGCTGACCCAGCGAGATGAGCTTGAGGTAGTCGGTTTGCGGACGGAATGGTTTCAGCGGCTTGCCGGAAAGAGTGGCGCGAAGGTTGTGGAGCAGGACGGGCGCTGCACGGACGGCGAAGACCCCGGCCTTGGGGCGGGGGGCGTCGGCGAGGGTTGCGCAGTCTCCGGTCGCGAAGATCAGCGGGTCGGAGGTGCGCAAGCGCCCGTCGGTCAGAACGAAACCGCCTTGGTGGTCGAGACCGGTTTCGGCCAGCCAGGGATGTGGGCGGGCCCCGGTCGCGGTGAGGGTGAAGTCTGAGGGCAAGGTCTCATTGGAAGCGAGGGTGACAGAGGTGGCGCTGATCCCGGTGACCTCGGCGCCGAGGCGGAGGGTGATGCCGGCCTGCGCGAGGTGACGCTGAAGCACCGCCCGGGCAGCGCTGGAGAGGGAGGGCAGGAAGGCGTCCGCGCGGTCGATCAGGGTGACCTGAGCCTCGGGTCCCAGGCGGTGGGCCGAAGCGAGCGCCAGTTCCACGCCGCCGACGCCGGCGCCAAGGATGACGATGCGGGGGATAGCAGGGCGGCGGGCAAGAAACGCCTCCCAGGCGGCGGCATAGGGGCCGAGCGGCTTGGCGGCCACCGTATCGGCGGCACCCGGCAGGTAGCCTGGAAGATGGGAGGTGATGCCGATGTCGATGGCAGCGAGGTCGTAAGGCAGGGGCGGGCGGCCCGCGAGGTGGATAAGCCGGGCTTCGCGGTCGATGCCGGTTGCGCGGTCGAGGATCAGCCGGGTGCCAGCGAACCGCGCCAGACGGACGAGGTCGATCATCAGCTCCTCGCGCCGGTAATGCCCGGCGATGAGGCCGGGGAGCATGCCGGTGTAGGGCGCTGCGGCGTCGGGGTTGATCAGGGTCAGACGGGTGCCCGGCAGCGGGTTCATCCCCCAGATCCGCAGGACGAGCGCATGGCTGTGCCCGCCGCCGATCAGCACGAGGTCGCGGAGTTGGGGGAAAGCGGGGGTCATCGGTGGCTGGGGTCCGGGGCTGGTCCTGCGGGGGGATAGCGCAGGTGCTACGGAAAGGCCATCGCCGGAGTGGGTTGACCCTGAAAGGGGGAGCCGTCCTCAGGGCATCGAGCCCTTCGGACGGCGCTGCCGCGGAAGGTCTGCCGGGCGGGGTGCGGGGTGGAGAGGGCGGTGCCTCCGGCGGGAGTATTTGGGGACATGGGCAAGTGTATGGGGATTGCAGTGCGAGGCCAGCAATGCGCCCCGGCGCTCGGCACCTCTTACAGTGCGAAGGGAGAGCTTCCCACGCCGCCGGGACGACTTGCCCACGTGCGGTCATCGGGACTCCTCCCTGTACCGCCTGCGCAGATCATCAGAGATTGGCTAAGGAAATCCTAACTTGGTTTTGCTCACGTCAAAAATACTCCCGCCGGAGGCATCAACCTCTGCCACGGGCGCAGTGGGTGACGAACTGCTCTGCGCCAGCGCCGCCGAGCGGGCCCTCGATGGGCCCCGAGGTGGCCCCCCTTTTCAGGCAGCCTCCAGCCAGGGGCGCAGGAGTTCCATCGGGTGCGAGCGGAGCGTGAGGCGCATCGCGACGTAGTCTTCGACCACGGCTTCGCCCATCGTCATCTCGCGGAACTGCACGGCGGGTTCCGTGATGCCTTCGCCGTCCATGTCGGCAGCGAAGAGGGGGAGGGGGGCGTCCCCGGCCAGCGCCTCGGCGGCCCAGAGCGCGTCGCGGCGGGCGAGGCCCAGGGCGGCGAAGGCGTCGGCTTCGGCCAGGCGGGTCAGCGTGGCGGGGCCGACGCCAGCGCGGCGCCAGACGTCCTGAACCGTCTGGTAGCCGTTCCCCCGCGCGCCGGTGATCCAGCGGGCCTCCTCCTCGGCAATGCCACGGATCTGGCGGAAGCCGAGGCGGAGGGCCAGTTCTGGCACCTGACCCTGCCGGTCGAGCCATTCCATCCGGTTGTCCCAATGGCTGGCCTGGATGCAAGGCGGCAGGACGGTCACCCCGTGTTCGCGGGCGTCGCGGACGATCTGGGCCGGGGCGTAAAAGCCCATCGGCTGGCTGTTCAGCAAGGCGCAGGCGAAGATGCCGGGGTGGTGGCGCTTGATCCAGGCGCTGGCATAGACAAGGAGCGCGAAGCTCGCCGCATGGCTTTCGGGGAAGCCGTAGCTGCCGAAGCCCTCGATCTGGGCAAAGCAGCGTTTGGCGAAGTCCTCGTCATAGCCTTTGGCCAGCATGCCGCCGATGAAGCGGTCGCTGAATTCGCTGACGTTGCCGTGCTTCTTGAAGGTGGCAAGGGAGCGGCGCAGGCGGTCGGCCTCATCGGGGGTGAACCCGGCGCCGACGATGGCGATCTGCATCGCCTGTTCCTGGAACAGGGGCACGCCGAGGGTCTTGCCCAGCACCTTCCCCAACTCGTCAGAGGGAAAACTGACCTTTTCCTGTCCGTTCCGGCGGCGGAGGAAGGGATGCACCATGTCGCCCTGAATGGGCCCCGGGCGGATGATCGCCACCTGGATCACCAGGTCGTAGAAGCATTTCGGTTTCATCCGGGGCAGGAAGTTCATCTGCGCCCGGGATTCCACCTGGAAGACGCCCAGACTGTCGGCCCGGCAGAGCATGCGGTAGGTTTCCGGGTCCTCGGGCGGGAGGGTCGCCAGCGTGAAGTGCTGATGGTGGTGCTGGCCCAGAAGGTCGAAGGCCTTGCGGATGCAGGACAGCATCCCCAGGGCCAGAATGTCGACCTTGAGGATCTTCAGCGTGTCGATGTCGTCCTTGTCCCAGGGGATGACGGTGCGGTCCTCCATCGTGGCGTTTTCGACGGGGCAAAGCTCGTCAAGGCGGCCTTCGGTGATGATGAAGCCGCCGACGTGTTGGCTCAGGTGCCGGGGGAAGCCCTGGATTTCGTCGATCAAGGCCATGGTCTGGCGGAGGCGGCGGTCGGTGGGGTCGAGGCCGATTTCCTTGAGCCTTGTTTCCGTCACCGCGCCCGGGCCGCCCCAGCCCCAGATCTGGCTGGACATGGCGGCGAGGGTGTCTTCCGACAGACCCATGGCGCGGCCGACTTCGCGCACCGCGCGTTTGCCGCGGTAGTGGATGACGGTGGCGCAAAGCCCCGCGCGGTGGCGGCCGTATTTTTCGTAGATGTGCTGGATCACCTCTTCCCGGCGTTCATGTTCGAAATCCACATCAATGTCGGGCGGTTCGTTGCGGGCTTCCGAGATGAAGCGTTCGAAGACCATGGTGCCGATTTCGGGGGAGACGGAGGTCACACCAAGCGCGTAGCAGACGACGGAGTTGGCGGCGGAGCCGCGCCCCTGGCAGAGGATGCCGCGTTGGCGGGCGAAGGCGACGATGTCGTGGACGGTGAGGAAGTAGGGCTCATACCGCAGCTTGGAGATCAGGGCGAGTTCGTGGGCCATCTGGGCGCGGGCGCGGTCGGGGGGGCCTTCGGGATAGCGCCAGTGGAGGCCCGCTTCGGCGAGGCGCGCCAGGCGCTGGGCGGCGCTTTCGCCTCCCGTGACCTCGGAGGGATATTCGTATTGCAGCTCGTCCAGCGAGAAGGCGGCGCGGGTGGCGATCTCTCCGGCGCGGTGGACCGCCGCCTCATGGCCCGCGAAGATGCGGAGCATTTCGGCCTGCGACCGGAGGCGGCCTTCGTTGTTGGGGAGTGCGCGGCGGCCGAGCTTGTCGACGGGGACGCCCAGCCGGATCGCGGTCAGGACATCGGCGAGGCGGCGGCGTTTGCCGTGGTGGAGGAAGGGGAGGCCGGTGGCGACGGTGGGGATGTTCAGCGCCTTGGCGCGCTGGGCGAGGGTGTCCAAGCGGGTCGCGTCCTGCCCGTCATAGCGCGGGGCCATGGCGAGAGAGACCTGGCCGGGGAAGCGTTTGGTCAGTTGCCGGGCGTGGGAGAGCCAGAGTTTCGGGTCGGTGGTGGTGCCGGTCGTGGCGAGCGTCAGGCGCTGGTCGGGGGGGAGGATCAGCATCTCCATCCCCTCGCCCCATTGCAGGAGATCGGGGAGGTTCAGCTGGCACTCGCCCTTTGCGGCGCGGAGGCGGCCGAGGCTGAGGAGGCGGCAGAGGCGGCCCCAGGCGGCGCGGTCTCGGGGGAGGGTCGTGACCTGGAAGCCGTCGGTCAGCACGATGCGGGCGGCGGGGATCAGGCGCACCTTGGGGCCGCCGTCGCGGGCGAGTTCGCGGGCCTTGGTATGGGCGCGGACGATGCCTGCGACCGAGTTCACGTCGGCGACAGCGAGGGCGGGCATCCCCATCTCGGACGCGCGCAGGATCATCTCCTCGGGGTGGGAGGCCCCGGTGAGGAAGGTGAAATTCGACAGCGCGGAGAGTTCGACGAAGGGCAAGGCTATGACTCGGGGGCGACTCGGGCGACATGAACATAACGGGAACATTTTGTCATGGTCGCGGCGGTCGGGCCAGCCCAAGAATTTTCGGCGAAAATTCTTGGGGTCTGCCGGGGCCTAGATCAGGCCTTCCTTGCGGAAGAGGGCCTTGAGGTCGGCTTCGGGACGCGCGCCGAAGTGGGAGATGACCTCGGCGGCGGCGACGCAGCCCATGCGGCCGGAGGTGGCGAGCGACTGGCCGGTGGCAAGGCCGTAGAGGAAGCCCGCGGCGAACTGGTCTCCGGCGCCGGTGGCATCGACGGGAACGACGCGTTTCACAGGGACGATGGCCTCTTCCTCGCCGCGCACGACGATCACGTCATGGCCGGAGCGGGTGCAGACGACCAACCCTGCATCCTGCGCGGCCTGTTCGAGGGCGGTGGAGAGATCGGTCTGGTAGAGCGAGGACCATTCGTGTTCGTTGCCGATCACGTAGTCGAGCGACTTGACCAAGCGGCGGAAGTCGTCGCGGTGGCGGTCGACGCAGAAGGGATCGGAGAGCGCGATCCCGGCTTTGCCTCCGGCCTTGTGGCAAAGGTCGACCGCGCGTTCGAAGGCCTGTTTGCCCTTGGGCTTGTCGTAGAGATAGCCTTCGAGGAACAGGATCTCGGCGCTGCCTGCCACAGAGTCCGAGACATCGTCGGGGCCGAGTTCCGAGGAGATGCCGAGGTAGGTGTTCATCGACCGCTCACCGTCGGGGGAGACGAAGATCATCGAGCGCGAGGTGGGAAGCTCGCCACCGGGGACGGGGGGGTTGACGAAATCGGTGCCCTCGTCGGCCATGGTGCGGGCGTAGAATTTGCCCAGGGCGTCGTCGTGGACGCGGCCGATGAAGGCGGTGGTGAGGCCCAGGTTGCCAAGGCCCGCCAGCGTGTTCGCCACCGAGCCGCCGGGGGCCTGCTGGCGGTTGGTCATCGCGCCATAGAGAAGCTCGCCGCGTTCGCGTTCGACGAGCTGCATGATGCCCTTCTGGATGCCCATCAGATCAAGGAACGAGTCATCGGCGGTGGAGAAGACATCGACGATGGCATTACCGATGCCGACGACCTGATAGGATTTCATGCGGTCTTCTCCTCATAAAGGCACCAGTCGCGGATCGGGCAGATGCCGCAGCGGGGCTTTTTCGCCGTGCAGATATACCGGCCTTGCAGGATAAGCCAGTGGTGGGCGTGGGCCTGGTACTCCACGGGCACGTTGTCCTCGATGGCCCGCTCAACCACGGTTTCGTCCTTGCCGGGACAGATGCCGGTGCGGTTGCCAACGCGGAAGATGTGGGTGTCGACCGCTTGCGCAGGGTGGTGGAACCACATCGACAGGACCACATTCGCGGTCTTGCGGCCGACGCCGGGCAAGGTGATCAGCGCGGCGCGGGAGGAGGGGACCTCGCCGCCGAAGTTGTCGATCAGCAGGCGCGAGAGCTTGATGACGTTCTTGGCCTTGTTGCGGAAGAGGCCGATGGTCTTGATATGCTCGATCAGAGCCTCTTCGCCCAAAGCCAGCATCTTTTCCGGCGTGTCTGCGATCTGGAACAGCTTGCGGGTCGCCTTGTTCACGCCGACGTCCGTGGCCTGGGCCGACAGCGCCACGGCGACTAGAAGCGTGAAGGCGTTGACGTGCTCCAGCTCTCCCTTCGGTTCGGGCTCGATCTCTGCCAGCCGGGCGAAGATCAGTTTCAGCGTGGCGTAGGGAAGCTGCGGGGTCATGCCGCCTTCATGCCAGCGTGGGGGCGGTGGCGCAACGGGACTTGCGGTCAAGGCTTGGGAAGGGCCGGGTCAAGCTGGCAGCGTGGCAGCTGGATTTCGGTCAGTCGAGAGATCGTGCGCACATTCTCGTAAAGCAGCGCCGAACCGTCAAACTCACCCTCTGCGCAGACGCAGCTATAGCCGTAGCGGTCGGTCCGCTTGCCACTGTAGTCAAGACGCAGACGGTCATCGAAGACGGGAGAATAGGCATCCTCGAACCCCGGGGCGGGGGCACTGCCCTGGGTGGAAATCCACCATTGGCCGTGGGCATCTTCAAGAAACACGTTTCCGGGTGTGGGATTGTGATACCAGCCGCAGCGGGTTTCGGCCTGGGCGGGACCGGCGAGGAACAGAAGAAGGAAGGGGCGCAGCATCGGGGTCTCATGCGGTTGGGTTCCGGCAGGGACCACGAGCGCGGCTCTGGCTCAAGGCTGGAAAACCGGAAGCGCAGGAAGCGGGTCGCGGCGGCGGGGTGGCCTGGCTATGGTGCGGGTCAAGGAGACCAGACATGACTGACCAATCCCCATCCTACCATTACCAGGTCATTGGCCGTGCCTTGCAGGTGATCGACACCGAAGGCCCGGCCCTGACGCTGGAAGCCCTGGCCCAGCGGATGAACATGAGCCCGGCGCATTTCCAGCGGCTGTTCAGCCAGTGGGTCGGGGTCAGCCCGAAGCGGTATCAGCAGTATCTGACGCTGGGCCATGCCCGCAGGCTTTTGGCTGATCGGCACACGCTTCTGGGTACCGCGCTGGAGACCGGGCTGTCGGGCACCGGGCGGCTGCATGACCTGTTCCTGACCTGGGAAGCGATGAGCCCCGGGGACTATGCAAGGGGCGGCGCGGGGCTGACGATCCGCTGGGGCTGGTTCGAAAGCCCGTTCGGCCCCGCGCTGGTGATGGCCACCGACAAGGGCATCTGCGGCATGGGGTTCGCCGACGAAATGGGCGCGGAGGCGGCGCTGGAAGACCTGGTCAGCCGCTGGCCCAAGGCGAGTTATGTCGAGGACCCGACAGCGCTGCGGCCGATGGTCGATGCCGCGCTGGGCGGGAAGGCCGCCGGGCTGCACCTGATCGGCGCGCCGTTCCAGATCAAGGTCTGGGAGGCTTTGCTGGCCATTCCGACGGGCCATGTCACGACCTATGCCGACATCGCCAGCGCCATCGGCCACCCGCAGGCGCACCGGGCGGTAGGGACGGCTGTGGGCCGCAATCCGATCAGCTTTCTGATCCCCTGCCACCGGGCCTTGCGGCGGGATGGAGGCTTGGGCGGCTATCACTGGGGCCTGTCCCGCAAGCGCGCCATGTTGGCCTGGGAGGCCGCGCGCACAGAGTTGTGACCCGGGTTCCCATGCGCGGAACCCTGCCGAGGTTGCAGGGAACCGGCAGCCTCTCGACGGCGTTCATGTATTGTGGCAGGGGTCTGAGCACAGGCCCACCAATGGGCGTACTATCGAGGCGAGAGCAAAATGATGATGAAGACCCCCTTTATTCTGGCCGTGGCCGGCACGATGAGCCTGACCGCCTGCGTCGTTGACCCGAACGCCTATCCCGACGATCCGAACGCCCGCCAGCGGCAGGGCGCGATCATCGGTGGCCTGACCGGTGCCGTGGCCGGTGTCGCAGTTGCAGGCGACGGCGACGAGCTCAAGGGCGCGATCATCGGTGGCGCCTTGGGCGCTGGTACCGGCGCCGTGATCGGTGCCGATCTTGACCGTCAGGCCGCCGAACTGCGCGGCTCGCTGAACTCCAACATCTCGGTGACGAACACGGGCGAATACCTGATCGTCAACATGCCGCAGGACCTGCTGTTCGCGACCGACAGCGCTGCGGTCCGGTCCGACCTGCGCCGCGACCTGAACACGGTGGCCTCCAGCCTCTTGCGCTATCCCAACAGCCGGATCGAAGTGATCGGCCACACCGACAACACTGGGTCGGCCGCCTATAACCAGGACCTGTCGCAGCGCCGCGCCGTTTCGGTGGCAGGCGTGTTGCGCGATGCCGGTGTGCCGGGTGGTCGCCTGTCGGCCTATGGCCGTGGCGAGGACCAGCCGGTGGCGTCGAATCTGACGCCCGACGGCCGCGCCCAGAACCGTCGCGTGGAAATCATCATCCGCCCGACCCGCTGATCTGGCGGAACAGTCTGGCAAGGGGTCGGGTCTTCCCGGCCCCTTTTCCATTGTGATCTGCGGAAATCGGTCATATTTCTGGACCAATCATCGGGGCCAGAGAGGATGAGCGCCATGCCATTCCTGAAAGTCGCGCCGGACAAGCTGTCGAACGCGGTTGTTCGCCAGATCGAGCAGCTGATCCTGCGCGGCATCCTGCGGCCGGGTGAACGGCTGCCGTCCGAACGCGACCTTGCCGAGCGGCTGGGCGTGTCGCGGCCCTCCTTGCGCGATGCGGTGGCGGAACTGGCGGAAAGCGGGCTTCTGGTCAGCCGGGCGGGATCGGGGATATTCGTGGCCGAAGTCCTCGGCTCGGCCTTTTCCCCGGCGCTGACCCGGCTGTTTGCCAGCCATGACGAGGCGGTGTTCGACTACATCGGCTTTCGCCGCGACATCGAGGGGTTGGCCGCCGAGCGGGCAGCGGTCTACGGGACCGAGACGGATCTGAAGGTGATTGCCACGATCCTGGCCAAGATGGAGGCCGCGCACCAGAAGCGCGACCCCTCGGACGAGGCGCAGCTGGACGCCGAGTTCCACATGGCGATCATCGAGGCGAGCCACAACGTGATCATGCTGCACATGCTGCGATCGATGTTCGACCTGTTGCGGCAGGGTGTGTTCTACAACCGGCAGGTCATGTTCAAGAACCGCATGACGCGCGATCAGCTTCTGGACCAGCACCGGGCGATCAACGCGGCGATCCAGAGGCGCGAGCCTGAGGTCGCCCGCAGTGCTGTTGCCGCACATCTGGACTATGTCGATCAGGCTTTCCGCGACCAGATGCGGGCCGAACGCAACGAGTCAATTGCCCGGCAACGGCTGGAGCACGAGGCCGGGCGATAGCGCTTCATTTCAGGGGCAAGTGCAGTTCGGTGACCAGATCCTCGGGCGCGGTGTCCGTCGGGCTGTTGAGATAGACCTCGAACGAAGGCGCATCGGCAGGCTCTTCGCCCGATTGCGGCAGCCAGATGCCGAAAAGCTCGTCATAGGCGGCGGGAAGGCCCGCATACGGGCCCTTGTAGGTCAGGACGGCCTGGCGACCGGCGGGAAGGGCGACCTCTTCCAAAGGCGCGGACAGGTCGGAGCGGCCGGTGATCTCGAACCCGGCATGGCTGCGCAGGTCGGCTTCGGCCACGGACTGCGGATCGTCGTAGAAGACCGCGATCATCCGGCCTGCGTGGCGGAACAGGTCGCGGCTGGCCATCACGGCGGACAGCTTCTGGAAGGCGCGGGAGATTTCGAAATAGGCGCCCTTGTGCGGCAGGGCGGCAAGCCGGATCGGGATTTCGGTACGGATTTCGACAGGGTGCATTGGGTCTCTCCTTGGCAGGGGGCTGCGGACAAAGGGGCGAAGTTCGCCCCGCTTGCGAAAGGCTGCGGGCGACATCAGGAAATGTTCGGCAAAGAGGCGGTTGAAGCTGGAGATGTTGTCCATCCCGACCGAGGCGGCGATCGCCGCAAGCGGCTGTTCGGTCATCGCAAGAAGGTAGGACGCCCGCTGCATCCGGATGCGTCGCACGGCCTGGGCCAGTGTCTCGCCGGTCATCGCGCGGAAGACGCGGTGCCAGTGAAACCGGCTCATCGCCGCGATGTCGGACAGAGCGTCCAGCGACAAGTCCCCGGCGGGGTTGTCGTGGATGTGGTCAAGCACCCTGAGAAGCCGCTTTTCGTTCGCGTTCGTCATGTCGCCTTTCCTTTCGCACAGGCAGCCTTGCACGACGCCGCCGCACAAATCTTGCCGAGTTGCATCAGCCCTTCCCCGCGGGCATATAAGGACGGTCCCGAGAAGGAAGCGCCATGCAATACCTCGAATTCGAAAAGCCCCTCGCCGACATCGAAGGCAAGGCGGAAGAGCTTCGCGCGATGGCGAAGACCGGTGGCGGCGTGGATATGTCGAAAGAGGCCGAGGCGCTGGACCGCAAGGCTGATCAGGCGTTGCGCGATCTCTACAAGACGCTGACGCCCTGGCAGAAATGTCAGGTCGCGCGCCACCCGGAGCGTCCGCATTGCCTGGACTATGTGGGTCAGCTTTTCACCGAGTTCACCTCGCTGGCTGGGGACCGGGCCTTTGCCGACGACCATGCGGTGATCGGGGGCCTTGCACGGTTCAACGACCAGCCGGTCGTGGTGATCGGGCATGAGAAGGGCAACGACACCAAGTCGCGCATCCAGCGCAATTTCGGCATGGCGCGGCCCGAAGGCTATCGCAAGGCGATCCGGCTGATGGACCTTGCCGACCGGTTCCGCATTCCGGTCATCACGCTGATCGACACCGCCGGGGCCTATCCCGGCAAGGGCGCCGAGGAACGCGGCCAGGCCGAGGCCATCGCCCGGTCGACCGAGAAGTGCCTGGCCATCGGGGTGCCGCTGATTTCGGTGGTGATCGGTGAGGGCGGGTCCGGCGGCGCAGTCGCGTTCGCAACCGCGAACCGGGTCGCGATGCTGGAGCATTCGATCTATTCGGTGATCTCGCCCGAAGGCTGCGCCTCGATCCTGTGGAAGGACGCCGAAAAGATGCGGGAAGCGGCCGAGGCCTTGCGGCTGACGGCGCAGGACCTGCAGAAGCTGGGGATCATTGACCGGATCGTAAAGGAACCCCTGGGCGGCGCGCAGCGGGCCCCCAAGGAAGCCGTCGACGCGGTCGGCAAGGCGATCGAGGCGATGCTGGGCGAGCTTAACGGCAAGAAGCCCGAGGCGTTGATCAAGGACCGTCGGCAGAAGTTCCTCGACATGGGGTCGAAGGGCCTCGCGGCTTGAACCCCTGGGTGATCGTCGCGATCGCCGGGTTGATGGAGACCGGCTGGGCGCTTGGTCTGAAATACTCGGAAGGCTTCACCCGGCTGCTGCCATCGGTCGTGACCATCGTCTTGGCGCTGGGGTCGTTCTACCTGTTGTCGGTGGCGATGAAGTCGCTGCCGGTCGGCACGGCCTATGCGGTCTGGGTCGGGATCGGGGCCGTGGGGACAGCCATCGCGGCAGTGTTCCTGTTCAATGAGCCGGTCAACCTGATGCGGGTGATGGGGGTGCTGCTGATCCTTGCCGGGATCGCGGCGCTGAAGTTCGCATGATCCGGGGGCTGCTTCTGGCGGGTCTGCTGGCGGCTCCGGTCGCGGGTGGAACGCTGGAGGGGCGGCTGGTGACCTTTACAGTCGAGACGTGGAATGACTTCGAGAACCCGCTGCTGGTCGCCCGGGGTCGGACAGTCACCGTGGGCGAGGGGACCGAGTTCGGGCTGGGGCCGGAGGGGTTCAGCGGCGGTCTAGACGTGGTGCCGGTCGATGTCGAAATCGGGCCGACGCGGATCGAACTGAGCTATCCCAAGGGAATCGGACGGTTCTATGAGGCCCAGTTCAACGGCTATGTGCTGCGGTTCGAGGCAGATTGCGCCCTGTTCGACAAAGTGGCCATCGACCCTGCGGGGACCACGATGAAGGTGACCGAGATCTGGTCCGAGTCCGGGTCGCTTTACATCAACGTTTCGGGTCTGGGCTATGGGCCCGAGGCGCGGCTGGCGCTGGACCTGGACGTGGCGGACTGTCCGCTGAGCTAGCCGGGGCGGTGGGCAGATTGCCCACCCTACCCGTTACCACATCGTCTGCGCGGCGCGTCCCGGCCAGTTGGCGTCGTAGGCCTTACCGTCGATCCGCCCCTCGGTGATTTCGCGGAGCATGTCGCCGACTGTCGGCAGCCCTGCTGACTGGTCGCCTGCCGTCCACAGCGCCGAACGGATCAGCGCGCGGGCGCATTGCGAGTAGACTTCGGAAATCCGGATCACGATGACGGTGCGGGGCTGTTTGCCGTCCTTTTCAAGCCGGGCGCGGAGGTCGGGGTCGGCGGTGAGTTTCGCGGTGCCATTGACGCGCAGCGCGTTCAAGGCACCCGGGATCAGGAACATCAGGCTGACGCGCCCGTCGCGGACGATGTTGCGAAGCGAGTCGATCCGGTTGTTGCCGTACCAGTCAGGCAGCGCGAGGGTCTGCGGGTCAAGGACAGTGACAACCGGGCCTTCGTCGCCGCGTGGCGAGCCGTCGGTGCCTTCGGGGCCGACGGTGGTCACGATGCAGAAGCGCGACCGGTCGATCCAGGTGCGGTAGGCCGGGGTGAGGTACGGCGTGACCTTGACGGTCGCGGCCTCGGCCGGTGTGCCGTAGTGGGCGTGGAGGTCGTCGAGGGTGGTGATCCAGTCCATGTCGTGGTGCCTTGTGGCTGGCGGCTGGGGGTTTCACACCCCCAGACCCCCGTGGGATATTTGCAGAAGAGAAAGACAATTTGAGTTAAGTTTTCGGCGTCTTTGGCTTTTTCGGTTTCGAGGCCGGAGTTTCGGCGGCGACGGCCTTCAGGGCTTCGATGACGGGGTCGGGATCATCCAGCGCATCGGTGACAAGGAGATGAAGCTTTGCGCCGGCGTAGGGGTGGCCTTGCGGGCAGTCGGGCAGAGCGGCCTGTGCGCCCGGGGTGGGCTTGAGGAAGAGTTGGTCGTCGCAGACCAGGGCCACCACCTTGCCGTCGAGGTAAAGCGCGTATTCACCGAACATCTTGCGGGCAGACAAGGGCAGGGATGCGAGGGCGTCGAGGAGGTGGGCGATCGTCTGCGCCTGGGTGCCCATCAGTCCTTGAGCCCGGCGTCTTGCATCAGGCGGTTGGAATTGCCTTCAACCTCGGCTTCCAGCCTGGCCATGAAGTCGGGGATCGCAAGGCCCGGGGCGATGGGGTCAAGGAACTCGACCACGGCAAGACCGGGTTTGCGCAGGATGCCGCGTTTCGGCCAGAAGACCCCGACGTTGGTCGCGACCGGATAGCAGGGCTGGGCCAGCTGTTCGTAAAGGAGGCCGGTGCCAACCTTGTACGGCTTGGTCGCGCCGGGGGCGACGCGGGTGCCTTGCGGGTAGATGATGAGCTGTCCCGGTTCGGCGCTACCTGCCGCGACATCGGCCTTCATCTTCTGGATGGCGGCCCCCCGTTTGCCGCGGTTCACCGGCACGCAGCCGATCCGCAAGGCATATTGGCCGAGGAAGGGCGCGAACATCAGTTCCCGCTTCATGATGAACTTGCCTGCAGGGACCGCGTTGAAGATCAGGATGATGTCGAGAAAGCTTTGATGCTTGGCCGCAATGATGCATTCGGCGCTGGGCGGGGTGCCGCGGACTTCGGACTTCAGGCCGCACAGGACGCGCAGGGTGAAGATGGTCCAGCGGCAGAAGGTCTTGCAGGCGACCCGCGCGCCCTGGCGGGAAAACAGCGCCCAGGGAGCGAAGACCACGGCAAGCACGGCCATCGCCAGGTACATCTGGATGATGAACACCAGCGAGAGGAGCCAGCGGATCGGGGTCATGTCAGCTCTCGCAGTTTCTGGAAGGCGGCGCGGCGGGTGGCTGCGAAGGCCACGATAGCAGCCAGCGGCGGCAGGGCAAAGGGCCAGAGCCAGCCGAGGCCGGTAAAGCCAAGGCCAGTCAGGAAGCCCCCGGCGGCATCGGCTGCGGGGAGGGCTGCGACGCCCACCAGCCCGGCGGCGGCCCCAACGGCAGCGCCGGCGAAGGTGCGCAGGGTGAAGCGGCGGACGAAGGCGCGGGCGATGTAGCTGTCCTTGGCTCCGACGAGGCGGAGGACGCGGATCACCTCGGCGTTGGTGGCAAGGGCGGCGCGGGCGGCAAGGGTGATCATCGCCGCCATGGTCGCGCCGATCAGGACGATGGAGAGGGCCCCGAGCAGACGGATGCGGCTGGCGGCTTCGGCCAGGGGGCGACGCCAGCGCGTATGGTCGTCAAGGACCGCGCCGGGGGCTTCGGCGGCAAGGCGTTGGCGCAGGCCTTCGGAATCATAGCCCGGCTCGGCCTCGACCACCTGGATCAGGCGGGGGATCGGCAAGGCCTCGACCGGCAGGTCCGGGCCGAACCAGGGTTCCAGCAGGGCGCGGGTCTCGGCATCGTCCAGCGCGCGGTAGCTGGCGATACCGGGGGTGGTCGCAAGGGCCGCGAGGATCGCGTCGGTCTGGATCTGCACCTGTTCGGCCGGGGCGGAGAGGCGGATGGTCGAGGTCTTGGCCAGCGCCTCGGACCAGCGGTTGGCCAGACGGCCGGAGGCCAGCGACAGGGCCAGGGCGAAGACGCAGAGGAAGGTCATCGCGCCCGCCGTGAAGATCGTGAGCCACGCGGTGGGGCCGGAGGGTGGGACCACTTCCAGCGCGCGGGTGGCGGGCGAGGCGGGTTTGGCGGCGGGCGGTCTCACAGGTCGGCCCCCGCAAGCTGGACGCGGTGCTTGGCGATGCGAAGCACGCGGGCCGGGATCTGCGCCTTGGCCTGGCGGATCAGGTTCAGGTCGTGGGTGGCGACGAGGATGGTCTTGCCCATCTTGTTCAGTTCCACCAGGAGCGTGAGGATGCGCAAGGACATCTCCCAGTCGACGTTGCCGGTCGGCTCATCCGCCAGGATCACGTCGGGGTCGACGATCACCGCGCGGGCGAGGGCGGCGCGCTGGCGTTCGCCGCCGGAAAGCTGGGGCGGCAGCGCGTCGGCGAGGTGCTTCAGACCGACCCAGGACAGAAGGTCGTCCAGGTCCTGCGGGCTGCTTTCGCGGTCGGACACGGTGAAGGGCAGCGCCATGTTGGCCGCCAGCGTCATGTGGTCGAGGAACTTGCAGTCCTGGTGCACGATGCCGATGCGGCGGCGGGTGCGGGCGACATCATCGCGCGACAGCTTGGTCACATCGTTGTCGAACAAAGTGACGCGGCCGGAGGTCGCGGTCAGCTCGGCATAGGCGAGTTTCAGGAAGGTCGATTTTCCGGCACCCGAGGGCCCGGTCAGAAAGTGGAAAGACCCCGGTGCAAGCCGCAGGGAGACGTCTGAAAGCAGCTCGCCTCCGCCATAGCTGTAGGCCACGTTCTCGAATGTGATCACGCCGTTCCCCTGCCGCAGTCCCGGAGCGTCGGCCTTGTGCCGCGCCCCTGTCACTGCGCTTTCCATCGCACAGGCGTAAACGATTGCACAAGAGCACGCGACAAGGCCTTGGAAGGACAGGAATTAAGGTCTACAACTTTGCGTGGCGACCGGAAAAACAGGCGTTGAGGGACAAGAATGCGGTTGGTTTGCCCGAATTGCGAGGCCAAGTACGAGGTACCGGAAGACGCGATTCCGGAAACGGGACGCGACGTGCAGTGCGCGAATTGCGGACATGCGTGGTACCAGATGCGCCCGCGCGCAGCGGTTGCAGAGCCTGTGGCGGCTGCTCCGGTGGTTGCGCCGCCGATGGCGAAGGCACCTGAGCCGGAGCCTCAAGCACCAGCGCCCGAGCCTGAGCCGGTCGCTGCGCCCGAGGTCGCCGTGACGCCCGAGCCCGAGCCGCTTGCGCCGGAGATTGAGGTGCAGCCGGACGTTGTGGTGCCCGACCCGGTGGCGGAGACGCCCGAGATTGTGGTCGAGCCGGTTGCCGAGCCTGATGTCGAGATTGCGGTCGAGCCCGATCCGGTCGTCGATCTTGCGGCCGACCCGGTCGCAGAAGTTGCGGAAACCCCGGCGCCGGTGGCAGAGGCCGAGCCGCTGGACTCGCCTGTCGTGGCTGATCCGGTCCCCGATACTGCAGAAGAGAATGACACTTCGCCGGCTGAGGCCCCGGCTGCCCTTGCGGCGGCCCCGGCGGCTTATGCGGTGGACGAGTCGGTGCTGGCCATCCTGCGCGAAGAGGCCGAACGCGAAGCCCAGGCGCGCAGGTCCGACTTTGCCAAACCGCTGGAAGTGCAGCCCGATCTTGGGATCGAGGCCGCCGCGGCCATGACGAAGAGGCCGGTCGAGGTCGTCAGCGCCGACGCGGGGATGCCTGGTGCCGCCGAGGACAGCGACGACAGGCATGGCGGGCGCAAGACCCGTCTGCCGGATGTCGAAGAGATCAACTCGACCCTGCGGCCTGCCGAGCAATTGGTCGGCGAGGGCCAGGACGACGCGGGTGCAGTCGCCACCGAAGGGCGCAGCAGTTTCCGCAGCGGTTTCCTGATGGTGATGGTGGTCGCGATCCTTGGTGCCGCGCTCTACATCAGCGCCGATGCCCTGGCGCAGGCGGTTCCGGCGCTGGCGGGCGTGCTGAAAAGTTATGTCGGCATGGTCGACAGCCTGCGGCTGCAGCTTGACGGGCTGATGCAAAGCGCGACGGTCGCCATCAACGGCAGCGGCACTTAAGGCCCAAATCGGCTTGCCCCGGGCGGGACGGGCCTTTATCCCTTCCGCCCGAGCCAACGCATGCCCATTGCCCGCAAGGAGCCGCCATGTCCGCCAATACCCGTTTCGACAAGTCGAAGCTTCCCAGCCGCCATGTGACCGAGGGTCCTGCGCGCGCTCCGCACCGCAGCTATTTCTACGCGATGGGGATCACCGAGGAAGAAATCCATCAGCCCTGGGTGGGCGTGGCGACCTGCTGGAACGAAGCCGCCCCCTGCAACATCGCGCTGAACCGTCAGGCGCAGATCGTGAAGCATGGGGTGAAAAAGGGCGGCGGCACCCCGCGTGAGTTCACCACGATCACTGTGACCGACGGGATCGCCATGGGGCACGAGGGGATGCGGTCCTCGCTCGCCTCACGCGATGCGATTGCCGATACCGTGGAACTGACGATGCGCGGGCATTGCTATGACGCCATCGTTGGGCTGGCGGGGTGCGACAAAAGCTTGCCGGGGATGATGATGGCGATGGTGCGCCTCAACGTGCCGTCGGTGTTCATCTACGGCGGATCGATCCTGCCGGGCCGCTACAAGGGCCAGGACATCACCGTGCAGGACATGTTCGAGGCCGTGGGCAAGCACCAGGCCGGGAACCTGTCGGACGCGGAACTTGAGATCATGGAGCGCGTAGCTTGCCCGTCCAGCGGTGCCTGCGGTGCGCAGTACACGGCGAACACGATGGCCTGCGTTTCAGAGGCGATCGGGTTGGCGCTGTTGAACTCGTCCTCGGCCCCGGCACCCTATGAGTCCCGAGACCAGTACGGCGAGGCGTCGGGCGTCGCGGTCATGCACCTGATCGAGAAGAACATCCGTGCGCGGGACATCGTGACACGGAAGGCGCTGGAAAACGCGGCGCGGGTGGTGGGCTGCACCGGTGGCTCGACCAACGCGGCGCTGCATCTGCCAGCGCTGGCGAACGAGGCGGGTATCGACTTTGACCTTTTCGACGTCGCGGCCTGCATGAAGGACACGCCTTACTTCGTCGACCTGCGTCCGGGCGGGAAGTATGTCGCCAAGGACCTGCACGAAGTGGGCGGAGTGGCCGTGGTGATGAAGGAACTGGCGAAAGAGGGGCTGCTGCACCTCGACTGCATCACCGCAAGCGGCAAGACGCTGGGCGAAAGCCTTGAGGAAATCCGCGGCGAAGCGGATGGCCGGGTGATCTACCACATCAACTCGCCCATCACCAAGACTGGTGGCGTGGTCAGCCTGAAGGGCAACCTTGCACCCGACGGGGCCATCGTGAAGGTAGCGGGCATGACCGAGGCCGAGCAGGTCTTCACCGGCCCGGCGCGGGTGTTCGAATGCGAGGAAGACGCGTTCGCCGCTGTGAAAGCGCGGGAATACAAGGAAGGCGAGGTCATCGTCATCCGCAACGAAGGCCCCGCAGGCGGGCCGGGGATGCGCGAGATGCTGTCGACGACGGCGGCCCTTAGCGGTCAGGGCATGGGCAAGAAGGTGGCGCTGATCACGTGGGGCATGTGGGGCCGGAAGCCGCGCATGGCGGGCCGATTGCCCTGCTGAAAAACGGCGACATGATCACGCTGAACGCGGTGACGGGTGAGTTGTCGGTCGCGCTGACCGACGCCGAATTGGCGGCGCGCAAGGCCGAATGGAAAGGGCCGCGGAAGACGCAATACACCAGCGGCGCGATCTACAAGTTCACCAAACTGGTGGGAGGCGCGCGCTGGGGGGCGGTGACGCATCCCGGTGCCAAGGGCGAAAGCCACGTCTACATGGACCAGTAAGGCAGGCAGATGGCCGGGCGCATCGCGCAGTTACTGGAGAGCTGGCACCAGCGTCGATCCGAACAACGCTGGGCCCGGCTTGCCGGGGCAGCGGGTGATCTGGAAACCTTCGAGGTCCGGGCGTTGCGGGCCGAGGCGCGCGGCATGCGGCGGCATCTCGACCGGGTGATGCAGGCGGCGGACGCGCGGCTGGCTGTGCCCGGCTTGCAGTCGGGTTTGCCGCAAATGCCGCTTGGCACCGACTGGTCCTGGCGTCCCGACCTCTGGCGCGGGGCGCTGGCCGAGCCGGGGGGCGTCGCCCATGGCGAGCGGACGGCGATCGGCGAGAATGTCGCGCTGTATCACGACTGCCCGCTGGGCGAGGTGGTCCTGCGCCAGGTTCGCAACGACAAGGCCGAGGACCGGGCGCCCTATGGTCTTGCCATCGATGTCTTTGGTTTCAAGGGCAGCTTCCTGTCGCTGGCGATGAACCTGCCCGAGGCGGCGGTCGAGGGTCTGAAAGCCCGGCATCTGGTCCGGGTCGAGATGGTGGTCGACACCGAAACTCCGTTGCGCGGATATGCGCGGCTAAACATCAAGCACGGGCCGAACCTGTCGCAGCCGGTCAGCAGCCTGCCGCAGGACGGTCGCGACAAGGTGGCCGAGTTTGACCTGGCCTATGCCGACATCAACGAAAAGCGGGTGGAACGCGCCTGGGTCGACCTGATCCTGAACGATGTGGCGATGACCCGGATCGTGATCCGCGACCTTCTGATCAGTCGCCGGCCGCGGGCGGAGTTGTAAGGGAACACGATGGCTGACGCGACCAAGATGACGCTGGTGCAGACCCGGATCGCCGCTGGGGTCTGGGAAGGTGTGCTGAGCGCCGATGGCTCTGCGTCACCTGCCATCGAGGCGCTGCATGCCGGTCGGGCGGTCGAGGGGGTCGAGGTCGCGCCGGTGCCGGGAAAGGCCCGGCAGTTCACCGTGCGGGTGCCGATCCCGGCCTGGGCGCTGAACGAAGGTGTGCAGACCTTTGTCCTGCAGTCAGAGGGCCGGACGTTGGCTCAGTTCACCTTGGTCGCCGGTCAGCCGCTGGACGAGGACATCAGGGCCGAGCTGAGCCTGGTGCGGGCCGAGCTTGACCTTCTGAAGAGGGCCTTCCAGCGCCACGTGCGCGAAGGTTAAGCTGCGTCAGGCGACCTCGTCTTCTGACTGACAAGGTCGCCGACGCTGTGCGTCAGAGTTGCGACAGCAGGTGTTCGCCCGCCGAAATCTCGCAGCCCGCCCCGGTTTCCGGGTTGAACTTCGTCACCACGCTATCCTCGGCCAGCAACGAATAGCGCTTGGACCGGGCGAAGAAGCCCAGATGCGGCACGTCGAAGGTCAGGCCGATGGCCTTGGTGAAGCTGGCATCGGCATCGCCCAGCATGGTGATCCCGGCAGCAGTGGCCCCGGTCGCCTCGCCCCAGGCCTTCATCACGAAGGGGTCGTTGACCGCTACACAGATGATTTCGTCCACGCCCTTGTCGGCGAACTTCGTCGCGGTGCGGATGAAGCTGGGGACATGCGCGGTGGAACAGGTGCCGGTATAGGCGCCAGGAAGCCCGAAGATCACCACTTTGCGGCCCTTGAGCTTGTCGGCCAGGCTGACCTGTTCGGCCCCGTTGTCGCCCATCTTCAAGAGCGTGGCGTCGGGGAGGCTCATTCCTTCGGCAATTGTCATTGATGGATTTCCTTGTGCTTCGCGCGTTGCGCCGATCCTGCCTTGGGTTATAGGGTCCGGCGCGGAACATGCCAGAGGGGGACGGCGAATGCGCGTGGTGATCGTGGGGGCGGGACAGGCAGGCGCGGCGCTGGCGGCAAAGCTGCGGACCCTGGGGCATGCGGGCGAGATCGTCATGCTGGGCGACGAGCCCGCGCCCCCGTATCAGCGCCCGCCCCTGTCGAAGGCCTATCTTCTGGGCGAAATGGAGGAAGACCGGCTCTGGCTCCGCGCGCCGGAGTTCTGGGCCGAGAACAACGTCGAGCTGCGGCTGGGCCAGCCGGTGTCCGCCATCGACCCGACCGCGAAGACCGTGACGGTGGGTGGCGAGGTACTGGAGTATGACCACCTGGCGCTGACCACCGGATCGACACCGCGTCGGCTTCCGGCTTCGATCGGCGGAGAGCTGGAGGGCGTCTTCACAGTCCGCACTCTGGCCGATGTCGATGCGATGCGGGGAGAGTTCGTGGCGGGCAGCAAGGTTATCATCGTTGGTGGCGGCTATATCGGGCTGGAGGCAGCGGCGGTGGCCTCGAAACTGGGTCTGGATGTGACGGTTCTGGAAATGGCGCCGCGCATCCTGCAACGGGTGGCCGCGCCCGAAACCTCGGACTACGTGCGCTCGATGCATCAGGCGCATGGGGTGAAGGTGCTGGAGTCCACGGGTCTTGACCGGCTGGTGGGGACCAGCCTGGTATCGGGGGCGCTGTTGAAGGACGGGCGCACTCTGCCTGCGGATTTCGTGATCGTCGGCGTCGGCATCACGCCGAACAGCCATCTGGCCGAGGCCGCTGGGCTGGTGATCGACAACGGCATTGCCACGGATGAGCTGGGCCGGACCTCGGACCTCTCGATCTGGTCGGCGGGGGACTGCGCGTCTTTCCCGTGGCAGGGGGGGCGCATCCGCCTGGAATCGGTCGGCAACGCCATCGACCAGGCCGAGACGGTGGCCGCGAATATCCTGGGCGCGGGCCAGCCCTATCAGGCGAGGCCGTGGTTCTGGTCGGATCAGTACGACCTGAAACTGCAGATCGCCGGGCTGAACATCGGCTATGACCATATCGTCACCCGCAAGGGTGAGGGCGAGGCGGTCAGCTTCTGGTACTACCGGGGCGCGGACTTGCTGGCGGTCGATGCCATGAACGACAGCCGGGCCTACATGGTCGGCAAGCGGCTGATCGAGATGGGCAAATCCCCTGCGCCCGAGGTGATAGGCCAGACCGAAGACCTCAAGTCGCTGCTCAAGGCATGAGGATCATCGGCGGCGCGCGTCGGGGCCTGAAATTGGCCGAAGTCGGTGAGGGTGATGCCGCTGCCCATCTGCGGCCGACCTCTGACCGCGTGCGCGAGGCGATCTTCAACCTTCTGATCAACGCCCATGGCAACCCGGTTGCTGGCGCGCGGGTGCTGGACCTGTTTGCCGGGACCGGGGCGCTGGGTCTTGAGGCGCTGAGCCGGGGGGCCTCCGAAGTGACCTTTGTCGACGACGGGGCGAAGGCGCTGACGCTCCTCCGCGCGAACATCGCGAAAATGCGGGCCGAGGGCGAGACCCGGGTGTTGCGACTGGATGCGCGGAAACTGGGGCCGACCGCCGATGGGGCCTACACTCTGGTGTTCCTCGACCCGCCCTACGGCAAGGGTCTGGGAGAGGCTGCGCTGGCCGTCGCGCTGAAGGGCGGCTGGCTGGCCCCGGGGGCGATGGTCGCCTGGGAGGAAGGTGCGCCGGTGGTAGTGCCCCAGGGGGTCGAGCAGGTGGACCAGCGAAAATATGGGGATACGGTGGTGACTTTGGCGAGGGTGACGGGATGAATACTGCACCAATAAAGTTGACCTTGCGGGCATCCTCGGACGAGCTTCTCGACGTCTCCAGTCACTTTGGCCGGGAAGCGACCCATCGCGGGTGGCTCAGAGGGCGTTCGATCCTGGCCGGTGCCTCGGGTCCGGTTGCCGCTGGGATCGTCGCTGCGTTGTTGAACTTTGATTTGAGCCATGCAGTCTTGCTTGGAGCGGTTGCTGCCTCGATCTCGCTGGGCGTGGAAAGGTTTGCAAACCAGACAGCCGGGTTCCGTTTCAGGGATTTCCTCCGCGAGTCCGCCTTTCGGCAAAGGCCTACCAAAATCGTGCTGGGTGATGAGGGTTTCCGCATTGAAGCCTCCGACGTCCCGTGGACCTTGGTCCGGGAAGTCCGCAGATGGGAGGGCATGACGCTCCTCAGGTTTTCGCCGGTGGATTGCTTCGTCATCCGCGACGCCGATCTTCCCGAAGGGCTGTCGCCCACTGACCTGTTTCAGCGCATTGCCGAATGGCACCTCAAATGAACCGCCCCGCTGCCGTTCTCTTCGACTGCGACGGGGTGATCGTCGACAGCGAGGGCCCAAGCTTCCTGTTGTTCGTGGAAGAGTTGGCCGCGCATGGCCTGCCCTTGACGCTGGAGGAGTTCGAGACCCGTTTTGTCGGTGGCACGGTCGAGATGGTGGCGGCCCGCGCGCGGGAGGCGGGGGCGCGGTTGCCAGAGGACTGGGTGGCCCGGTTCTACGACCGGATGTACGCGATGCTGGCCGCTGGAGTGCCTCTGGTCCAAGGCGTGACCGAGGTGCTGGACCGGCTGGATGCGGCGGCGGTTCCCTATGCCATGGGCTCCAACGGGTCGATGGAGAAGATGCAGATCACGCTGGGCCAGCACGGGATGATGGACCGGTTCCGGGTGGTGCTTTCGGGGCAGGCGATCGGGGCACCGAAGCCCGCGCCGGATGTCTATCTGCAGGCGGCGGCTGCCTGTGGCGCGCGGGCCGAGGCCTGTGTGGTGATCGAGGACAGTGCCAGTGGGGCCAAGGCGGGGCTGGCGGCGGGGATGCGGGTTCTGGGTTATGCCGAACATGGGGCCGAGACGCCCTCGGCGCGGGCGCTGACGGCGCTGGGTGTGCCGCTGTTTCACCGGATGCAGGATTTGCCGGGGCTGTTGGGGATCTGACGGGTGTTGGGCAGATTGCTCACCCTACAGGCGACGACGGGCCCGCAGTGCTGCGCCGATGGTGCCGTCGTCGAGGTAGTCGAGTTCCCCGCCGATCGGCACGCCTTGCGCCAGCGTGGTAATCTGGGCCTCGGTCCCGGCCAGCGCATCGGCGATGTAATGCGCGGTGGTCTGGCCATCGACCGTGGCGTTCAGCGCCAGGATCACCTCGCTGATGCCTTCGTCCGCCACGCGGGCGGCAAGACGGGGGATGCCAAGCTCATCCGGGCCGATCGCATCCAGCGCCGACAGCGTGCCGCCCAGGACGTGATAGCGGCCCTTGAACACCTTGCCGCGTTCCATCGCCCAGAGATCGGCCACATCCTCGACCACGCAGATTTCCCCGGTCGCGCGGGCCGGGTCGGCGCAGATGCCGCAGACCTCGGCCGTCGAGATGTTGCCGCAGACCCGGCAGTCCTTGGCGGCCAGCGCGACCTCGGCCAGCGACTGCGCAAGGGGGGCCATCAACTGCGCGCGTTTCTTCAAGAGGACCAGCACGGCACGGCGGGCCGAGCGGGGACCCAGACCGGGCAGCCGGGCCATCAGGTCGATCAGCGCCTCGATGCCGGTCTCGTCTGACGAGGCGGGGGGCATCAGAACGGCAGCTTGGTTCCGGGCGGGATGCCCAGTTCGGCGGCCATCCTGGTCATTTCCTGTTCTGTCCGCAGCCTGCCCTGGTGCAGGGCGTCGCGGACGGCGGCAAGGATCAGGTCCTCGGCCACTTCCTTTTCGGACGCGACAAGGATCAGCGGGTCAATGTCGAGCCCTGTGATGTCGCCCTTGGCGGTGGCGGTGACCTTGACGAGGCCGGCTCCTGCTTCGCCGTTGACGACTGTGCGCGCCAGTTCCTCTTGCAGTTCAGCAAGCTTGGCCTGCATCTCCTGCGCGGCCTTGACCATCTTGGCCATGTCGCCAAGTCCGCCCAATCCTCCAAGACCTTTCAGCATGTCGTTCTCCGTCTGTTTCGTCTGGAATACGGGTTGCGCAGCAGTGGCGCAAGGTCAGGGTACGGCGCGGAACAGCATTCGGCGGGGTTGGAACCCTGCGGCGCGAAAGAAAGCATGGGCTTCGGTGTTCGCCTCCCAGGTGTCCAGCATGATCTCGTCGGCCTCAAGGTCGCAGGCGAGTTGGCGGGCGGCGGACAGGAGGGCGCGGCCCAGGCCCTGGCGGCGGGCTTCGGAGGCGACGGCGATGTGCTCGACCATCAGGCGGCGGTAGCCGGGCGAGAAGATCGAGGGTTCGCGCAGGTGAAGCTGGCAGAGGGCGTAGCCGGCCGCCGGATCTCCGCCGAGAAAGGCAGTGCAGGCGGGGTCGGCGAGGCGTTCGGCGAACCAGTCGCTCAGGGCGGCAGGGTCGGGGTTCGGGACAAAGGCCTCGGGGTAGTGGGCGGCGTGCCAGGACTGCACATGGCCGTTCAGCCGCGCGAGCGTTGCCGCATCGGCCACGGTGGCGCGGCGGGGCGTCATTCCTCGAACGGGTCCCAGTCGTCATCAGCCTCGGGATCGGCGGTGGGCAGGGCGGCTTCGGCGGCGGCGGCGGTCATGGTCTCGGGCGAGCGGACCTCGGCGATTCGCGCACCGGGGAAGGCGGTGAAGACCGCCTGCACCAAGGGGTTGCCTTCGGCTTCGGAACGCACCTCGGCCAGTTCGCGGTCACGCTGTTCGGCAATCGTCGGGGCGCCGCCCGAGGAGACAACAGACACCCCCCAGCGCGCGCCGGTCCAGCCCTGCAGGCGCTGGCCCAGCCGGGCGGCAAGGTCGGCCTTGGCCCCGGGGGCGGGTTCGAACTCGATCCGGCCGGGAGAGTAGCGGACGAGGCGGAGACCCATCTCGACCTCGTTCAGCAAGAGGATGTCGCGCTTGGACCGGATCAGCTCGACCACCTGCGGGAAGGTTGAATAGACCTGCAGCTGGCTTTCTGCCAGGGCCGGGGCGGCGGCAGTCATCGTCGGGCCGCGGGCCGGGGCGGATTGCATCGGGGCAAGGCGCGGGGCATGGACCGTGCCGCCCGCCGACCCGCCTCCAGCCGGAGCACCACCGGGCATCGGGGCAGGGCGGGGGCTGTCGGACAGCTTTTTCACCAGCGTTTCCGGATCGGGCAGGTCGGCGACATGGGTCAGGCGGATCACCGCCATCTCGGCCGCCATCATCGCGTTCGGGGCGAGTGCCACCTCTTCGATGGCTTTCAGCAGCATTTGCCACATCCGGGTCAGCGCGCGCATCGGCAGGCGGCTGGCCATGTCCTGACCGCGGGTCTGTTCGTCGGGCGGGGTCGTCGGGTCCTCGGCGGCGGCCGGGTTGATCTTGATGACGGAAATCCAGTGCGTGATCTCGGCCAGATCGCGCAGGACCGCCATCGGATCGGCGCCGTCGGCGTATTGCGCCGAAAGCTCGGCCAGCGCTGACGCCGCGTCGCCCTTCATGATCAGATCGAACAGGTCCAGCGTCCGGCCCCGGTCGGCGAGGCCCAGCATAGCGCGGACCTGTTCCGCAGTCGTCTCGCCCGCGCCATGGCTGATCGCCTGATCCAAGAGGCTGGTCGCATCGCGGGCCGACCCTTCGGCGGCGCGGGTGATCAGCGCCAGCGCGTCATCGCTGATCGCTGCACCTTCGGCCTTGGCGATGCGCTGCAGAAGGGCGATCATCACCTCCGGCTCGATCCGTTTCAGGTCGAACCGCTGGCAGCGCGACAGGACGGTGACCGGGACCTTGCGAATCTCGGTGGTGGCGAAGATGAACTTCACATGCGCCGGGGGTTCCTCCAGCGTCTTCAGCAGCGCGTTGAAGGCCGCCGTCGACAGCATGTGCACTTCGTCGATGATGTAGACCTTGAACCGCGCCGAGGCGGCCCGGTAGTGGACCGAGTCGATGATCTCGCGGATGTCGCCAACCCCGGTGCGCGAGGCCGCGTCCATTTCCAGCACGTCGACATGGCGGCCTTCGGCGATGGCGCGGCAGGGCTCGCAGACCCCGCACGGCTCGGTCGTGGGTCCGCCAGCACCGTCCGGCCCAACGCAGTTCAGCCCCTTGGCGATGATCCGCGCGGTGGTGGTCTTGCCCGTCCCCCGGATGCCGGTCATCACGAAGGCATGGGCGATCCGGTCCGCTGCGAAGGCGTTCTTCAGCGTGCGCACCATCGCCTCTTGCCCGACGAGGTCGGCAAAGGTTTCGGGTCGGTACTTGCGGGCAAGGACCTGGTAGGCTTTCTCGTCGGACATGGAACCCTCGTTCAGTCAGAGGCAGATTAGGGCGCGGGGGGAGGAAGGTCCACCGGGAAGGGGGCGGCGGATCAGATTGGCGTCAGGCCGGTAGCGGCCCGCACAGCCGGTTCGGCAGTCCGCGCAGCACGTCGGACTTGCGGCGCATGCGGGCCAGTGTCCAGCTGCCCTGGAACCCGATCATGAAGGTCTCGGCGGCCTCGTGCGCGGCCTCGGCGGTTTGGCCCAACGCCTCGCCATGCCTGGCGGCGGCGGCAATGATCCGGTTGAAGGCCTGCTCGGCATGGCCACGAAAACGGTCCTGGTCGGGACCGTCGAACAACAGGCCGAAGATCGGGCAGGCGTCGGCGCTGTTCAGGATGTCGAACAGCTTGGCCATCTTGTAGCAGAAGGTCGTGATCCCATGCCGCCAGTTGGGTGCCGCGCGAAAGCTGTCGTCGATCACCCGGATGATTTCGGACGCGGTCCAGTCCGCGGCGGCGCAGGCCAGGTCGGCCTTGCCTTCGGGGAAGTGGTGGTAAAGCGAGCCCTTGGGAACCCCGGCCTCGGTCAAAATCTCCGACAGGCCCGCGCCGTCATAGCCGCGCTGGCGGAACAGGCGCGTGGCGGCCTGGATCAATCGGTCACGGGTGGAGGGTTCATCGGTCATCGCTGTGAACATAGGGGTTCGCACGGCGCAGGAAAAGACTAGACCGATCGGTCCAGGCATGCTACTAGACCAATCGGTCTAATGCTGGCGAGGGCGACATATGCTGGACGCGACGAAGCAACAGGACGTGGATGGGGAAGAGTTCGACATCCGCAGTGACGGCGCGGTCTTGCGGGGACGGATCACCCGACCGAAGGGCACGCCCCGCGCGGCCTTGGTGCTGCATGGCGCAACGGGGGCTCCGGCGCGGTTCTATCGCGGCTTTGCCGAATGGGCGGCTTCCGAGCGGGATCTTGCGGTTCTGACCTACGACTATCGCGACTTCGGCGCCTCGTTGCAGCGTCCGATGCGGGGGTCCAAGGCCACGCTGGCGGACTGGGGTCGGCTGGACCAGGCGGCGGCGCTGGCGGCGCTGGCGCGGATGTATCCGGATTCTCCGCTCTGGGTGCTTGGGCACTCGGTCGGCGGGCTGTGGATGGGCTGGCATCCGGCGATGGAGCGGGTTGGCCGCGCCATCACCATCGGCGCGGGGCTGACTCATGTCAGCGACCATCCCTGGCGCTATCAGTGGAAGGCACGGGTGTTCTGGTCGCCTCCGGTCCGGGCGCTGGCGCAGGTGTCGGGCTATCTGCCGGGCCGGATGGTAGGTCTAGGTGCTGACCTGCCGCGCGGGGTTTATGAGGACTGGCGCCGCTGGTGCACGACGCGCGGCTGGCATCTCAGCGATGTGGGCCGCACCCTGCCGCTGCCCGATCCGGCGCGCGTCACGGCCCGGCTGCGGATGATCGCGGTGGCGGATGACGATCTTGTACCGCCCGAGGCTGTCTGGCGGGCGCGGGCGCTGTATCCCGAAGCGATGAAGGAACAAAAGGTGCTGCGACCTGTCGATTTCGGGCTGGCGAGCATCGGCCATATCCCGCCCTTCAGCCGCCGCAACGCGGTTCTCTGGCCCGCGATCCTGGACTAGCGCATCAGGTCGGCTTCGGACCAGCCGACAAGGCCCATATCCTCGGCCCGGGCGGCATGGTCGTCCCCCACGATGAACTCGTCCAGTTGTGGCGGTTTGACCGGAGTCGCTGACATGAGCCCATGCACCTGGCCCCGGTGGTGGGTCTGGTGCTGGAAAAGATGCGACAGGACATCGTCGCGGCGGTCATGCTGGACGCGTGCGCCCCGGTCGATGGGCACGATGGCCACCAGGCTTTCGGGGGTCAGGCTTTCGACATGGGCCAAGAGGGCCGGGTCGCTGTCCGCCTGCCAGGCGGCGAGGGTCGGAAGATCCGGGCAGAAGGTCGCCTCGTCCAGATAGGCGCGGTCCAGCATACGGCCCAGAAGCGCGTTCAGGTAAAAGCGGTCGACCATCAGGATATGGTTCAGCGTCTTCTGGATCGAGCCGAAGAAGGCCGGGCGCAGAGCGGTCAGTTCGGCCGGGTCCAGCGCCGCACACGCACGGTGCAGCCGGGCATTGGCCAGCCGATTGGCCTGGGCCAGCTTGCGGAAGGTACGGAGCGGATCGGTCATGCGCTGCCCCGGCGGGAGGGGGAGAGGTGAGAGGCTGGACAACGACCCAAGCGGGGCTCGTTACGGCTGCTTCCTTCCGGACCTGACCGGGTTGGCGAGGCGCCTGCCCGCGCCAACCTCTCGCGGGTCATATAGGCGGGGGCGGCGGGATTCGCAAGGAAGCTCTCTGGTTGCGTCGTAGTCGTCTTCGTGTCCTCCTTCGGGTGCCGCACAAGAGGCGTACGGAAGGCTCGACGCGCGGGGCCAGGGGATGCAATCCTTGCGGCAAGCAGGAGGAGGTTCGCATGACACGGTTGCAGCGACTGGACTGGCCGGACAACGGGACACCGGACCTGCCGCCGGCCTTTTCCCTGGCCGAGGCAGAGGCGCGGTTGGCTGCCGTCCGGGCGGCGATGACCCGTACGGGATATGCGGCGCTGGTCGTTTATGGCGACCGTGAGCATGCGGCGAACCTGCATTGGTTGACCGGGTTCGATCCGCGTTTCGAAGAGGCGGTCATGGTGGTGACCGCGGGCGATGCCCTGTTGATCGCGGGGAACGAGTGCCTGTCTTACACGGTTGTTTCCGCGCTGGTGGCAACCGGGCAGGTGCGGACCGGGCTGTGCGCCTCCCTGTCGCTGCCCAGCCAGCCGCGAGGCTCCCGTCGGCTGTGGGAATGGCTGGACGAGGTTATACCGGCGGGCGCGAAAGTGGGCGCGGTGGGGTGGAAGTGGTACGAGGCGGACGAACTGCCCCCCGGCGCGGACCCGGGCCTGGCGTTGGACATCCCCGCGTTCCTCGCCGACCCACTGCGTGACCGGGCGGGTCGGGTGGAGAACGCGACTGCACTTTTCATGCAACCGGGCCATGGGCTGCGGGCGCGGGTGGGCGTGAACGACATCGCGCGGTTGGAGTTTTCGAACCACATGGCCGCAGCCGCGCTGAAGCGGATGGTCTTCGCCTTGCAGGAGGGGATGACCGATTTCGCGGCTGTCGAGGCTTCCCGGATCGGTGGCCTGCCCCTCGGCTGCCACGTCACCTTCGCGATGGACGAGACGCCGGGCCTCTCCGGTCCCATTGGCGACCGCATCCGGCGGGGGGTGCCTGCAAGCTTCAACATCGCGCATTGGGGGTCGAACATCTGCCGAGCCGGCTGGATGGCGCGGGGGGCGGGGGACCTGCCCGCCTCGGCCGCGGGCTACCTGGAGGAGTTCGTCTTTCCCTATACCAGCGCCATGTCGGACTGGTGCGCGATGATGCAGCCGGGCGTGGCGGGGGGCGCGGTCTGGGCAATGATCCACGACCGACTGCCCGCGTCCTTTGGCATCACCCTGAACCCCGGTCATCTGATCGGTCTGGACGAATGGATGTCCTCGCCGATCATGCCGGGGTCGGACATTCCGCTTGCCTCGGGCATGGCGATGCAGATGGACGTGATCCCGGCGCATCCCGACTGGGGTTCGACGCGGATGGAGGATGGCTACGTCATTGCGGACGAAGCCCTGCGCGAGGCGCTGGCGCTGCGCCATCCGAACGTCGCCCGGCGCTGCGCTGCGCGAGCTGTCTTCATGCGGCAGGTGATCGGGATGGACGTGCCGGACAGCCTGCTGCCGCTGGCCGATACTTGTGGGATCATTGCCCCGTGGCTTCTGGACCCCGCGCAGGTCGTCGTCCTTTAGTCAGAGCCACCTTTCGCACCGACGGCGCGGCGCATCCCGTGACGCCGCGTTTCGGGTGACGGGGCGGGCGCGCTCCGCCAAACTGCGGTGCGAGGGAGACCATCATGACCGACTATCCGCATCTTCTGTCGCCGATCACGCTGGCCGGGGTGACGCTGCGCAACCGGAGCCTGATGGGCTCGATGCACACGGGCCTGGAGGAGACGGGCGACTGGGGCCGCGTGGCTGCCTTCTATGCAGCGCGGGCGAAAGGCGGGGCGGGGCTGATCGTCACCGGCGGCATGGCCCCGAACCGCGAAGGCGGCGTGTTTCCGGGCGCGGCGGGGCTCTTCAATGACAAGGACATCGCCAACCACCGCCGGGTGACGGACGCGGTCCATGCCGAAGGCGGCCATATCGCGATGCAGATCCTGCACGCGGGCCGCTATGCCTATGGCAAGGAATGCGTGGCGCCCTCCGCGATCAAGTCACCGATTTCGCCGTTCCCTCCGCGAGAGCTGGACGAAGAGGGGATCGAGAAGCAGATTGCCGACATCGCCACGGCTTCGGCACGGGCTATCGAGGCCGGGTATGACGGCGTGGAGGTGATGGGGTCGGAAGGCTATTTCCTGAACCAGTTCCTGGTCACCCACACCAACCGTCGGACTGACCGTTGGGGCGGCGACTATGCCAACCGGATGCGCCTGCCGGTCGAAACCGCGCGGCGGGTCCGCGCCGCGATGGGGCCGCAAGCAGTGCTTGTCTACCGGATTTCGCTGATCGACCTCGTGCCCGACGGCTCGATCTGGGACGAGGTCGTGCAACTGGCCAAAGCCATCGAGGCGGCGGGGGCCTCGGTCCTCAACACCGGGATCGGCTGGCACGAAGCGCGGGTGCCGACGATTGCGACATTGGTCCCGCGCGCGGGGTTCGCGCATCTGACGGCGCGGCTGCGGCCCGAAGTGTCGATCCCGGTCATCACCTCGAACCGCATCAACACGCCCGAGGTGGCCGAGCGGCTTTTGGCCGGGGGTGCGGCCGACATGGTGTCGATGGCCCGGCCCTGGCTTGCCGATGCCGACTTCATCGCCAAGGCCTCTAGCGGACGGGCAAAGGAGATCGCGCCCTGCATCGCCTGCAACCAGGCCTGTCTTGATCACACGTTCAGCGGCAAACTGACCTCCTGCCTTGTGAACCCGCGCGCCTGCCATGAAACCGAACTTGTGTTTACGCTAACTGACAACCCGAAACGGGTGGCCGTCGTCGGGGCCGGGCCTGCCGGTATGATGATGGCAATCGTGGCTTCGCAGCGCGGGCACCAAGTCACGCTTTTCGACAAGGCGGACCAGATCGGCGGGCAGCTGAATCTGGCGAAACAGGTGCCGGGAAAGGAAGAGTTTCACGGGCTGGTCGATTGGTTCGCGACCATGCTGGCAGCCCCCGGCATCAGCCTTCGCCTGGGCCGCGCCGCCAACGCCGACGACCTTGCAGGTTTTGACGAAGTGGTCGTCGCCACCGGCGTCACCCCGCGCGATCCGGGGATTCCGGTCGAGGAGGGGGCGACGGTGCTCTCTTACATCGAGGTGCTGAAGGGCGCGCCGGTGGGGCCGCGCGTGGCCGTCGTCGGCGCGGGCGGCATCGGGTTCGACGTGGCCGAGACGCTCGTGCACGACGGCGTCAGCCCGACCCTGGACGCGGGTCTCTGGCGCGAGGAATGGGGCGTGTCCGCGCCCTGGGACGATCGTGGCGGGCTGGAGCCCGAGGGGCCGAAACCGCAGCCCCCGGCGCGCGAGGTGCATCTGTTGCAACGCAAGGCAGAGAAACCGGGACGCCACTTGGGCAAGACCACCGGCTGGATTCACCGCGCCAGCCTGGCGATGAAGCGGGTCAGGATGCAGGGCGGGGTGAACTACGACCGCATCACGCCCGAAGGGTTGTGGATCAGCCACGGGCCGAACCGCGAGCAACCGGAACTGCTCGCGGTCGATGCCGTGGTGCTGTGTGCAGGGCAAGAGCCGGAACGGGGGCTCAGCACAGAGCTGGACCGTCGCGGCATCCCCCACCATCGGGTTGGCGGGGCGGATGTAGCCGCCGAGCTGGACGCCAAGCGCGCGATCGATCAGGCCGCGCGCCTGGCCGCCAGGCTTTAGGGGGCGCGGTCAGCGCCCCCCAGAATTTGTTCAGCCGCCCGAAGCTTCGGGAGCCGTGATCACGCCACCGTCCAGCGCGGCCTGCAGCTCCGTCTGATCCACCGCACCGTCGGCGTTCGTGTCGATGGCCGTGAAGCCGTCTTCGGTGAGATCCGTCCAGACCGCCTGAAGCTCGACCAGCGACCAGGTGCCGTTGCCATCGGTATCGGCGACCTCAGGCAAGGTGGCCTGGGCGAAAGCGGCAGAGGCAAAGGCCAGCGGTGCAAGCAGGATTGCAATGCGTTTCATGGAAGTCTCCTGTTTCTACTCAAGATTGTTCGGCACGGGTTGTCCCGCCCCGTGGAGTAGTTAGGCGGCTCAGGAAGGATGTTCCATAGGCGGGCGACCCGCGGCCGGACTGGTGACATTTCGTCGCCATTTACGGGCTTCGCGACGAACATTTTCCCGCCGACCAGGGGCAACTGCTCCTTTCCCCGCGCAGGAATCTGCAGCTTTCAGGCGAAGGCCTGCCGAGACGAGGCTCCCTTCAGTCGTTTCCTCGCCTTGAACGATCCCCCACAATACCCCGGATCGGTCGCGTGATTGCCGCCATCCTGCCTGAATTACTTGTGAAACCTAAGTGACACAAACGGCGTGATTGTTCCCAAGAGGACACTATGGATCGACTGACAGAGATGGAGGCCTTCGCCACGGTGGTGGACCAGGGCGGCTTCACCGATGCAGCAAAGAAGATGGGGATCTCAAAATCCGCCGTCTCGAAACACGTTTCGGCTCTGGAAGCCCGACTTGGCGCCCGCCTCTTGAACCGCACCACGCGCCGGGTCAGCCCGACCGAGATCGGCCTTGCCTACTACGACCGCGCCCGCCGTGTCCTGAACGACGCTGGCGAGGCCGATGCCCTTGTAACCTCGATGCAATCTGCGCCCTCGGGCCTTCTGCGCGTGTCCGTGGCCACCGATTTCGGCGTGAACCTTCTGTCGCCGATCCTGGGGGATTTCCTCCTGGAATACCCCGACATCACCGTGAACATGGTCCTGAACAACCGCTACGTCGAACTGATCAGCGAAGGTTTCGACATGGCGATCCGGGTGGGCGAACTGGAAGACAGCAGCCTCCGCGCCCGCAAGCTGACCGAGACGACCAAGCGGATGATCGGCTCACCATCCTACTTCCAGCGATTCGGCCGGCCGCAGAAGATCGACGATCTGAACGACCACAAGCTTCTGCACTATTCGAATCAGGCCAATGGCAACGTCTGGAAGATCACCGCGCCTTCGGGCGAAAAGCGGCAGGTCCGTTCGGTGGGCTGGCTGACGGTCAACGACGGGCAAAGCCTGCTCAACGCCGCGATCTCGGGCCTTGGCATCGCCTACCTGCCCTCTTTCCTTTACGCCGACGCCATGCGTCAGGGTCAGGTCGAAGAGGCGATCCCGGGACTGCCGACCGAAGTGCTGGGGATCTACGCGGTCTACCCGCCGGGCCGGTTCACCCAGCCCAAGGTGCGCGCCTTCATCGACTTCCTCGCCCGGCGCTATGCCGACAAGGGCCCCGACAACTGGTGAGCCCCGGCCGTTCCGATCCGGAACTGCCAACGGCCACTTTCATTCCCCTCGCGACCGTCAACGGGTCGAAGTGACAATCACTTCGACCCGCCGGTTTTTCTGCCGTCCCTCTTCGGTCTGATTCGTCGCGCGCGGGGCCAGGAAGCCCACGCCTTTGGCGACGACCCGGGCGCGATCCGCGCCATGGGTGTCGATCAGCACTTCGGCCACCGCTTCGGCGCGCCGCTCCGACAGGGCGATGTTCCCCGCCAGGCTGCCCGACGCATCGGTATGGCCGACCAGCGCCACGGTGCCATCCGGATTGGCCTGCAGCCAGGCCGCAACGGCAGCAAGCGAGCCATAGTCGCCCGCAGTCAGAGTGGCCGAGCCGCTGTCAAAGACCAGGTCGTCCAGCACGGCAACACCGACCTGATCCAGCGCCTGGGCAATGCCACCGGCATCGGGCACTGTCGTGGCAGCAATCGGGGCGACGACCTCATCGGGCAGGTCGATTTCGGTCGAGATCGGGGCCGCGGTCAGCGGGGCCTCGGTGACCCGGGTAATCTGGACATAGGCCGAACTGGCACTGCGGCTGACCAGGATCGAAACTGCCTCCCCGCCCGAAACAGCCGACAGAAAGCGGTAGTCGGACAGATCGACATGCATGTCCGGCTCGGGCATCACGTCGGTGCCAAAGCGGAAGTCGAACCCACCGCACCTGCGGGCCTCGCATTCGAACACGATCTCGTAGCCCGCCGCCACCACCTGATCGCGCAACGGCGCAAGGACGGCGAGCGTCGTCATCCCTTCGGCGCCAAGCTGGAAGGCGCGTTGGTCCAGCGCGCCCTCGATCACGCGCGACGGCACGACAGACCCGTCAAAGGCGGCAATCGGCAGGGCATAGCTGCCCGGCACTTCACTGCGGCTTTCCTCGCCCAGCACCTTGGCCGGCAGGTCCAGCGTCAGCGCCGCGACCGGCGTTGCCAGTGTCTGCATCAGTACAAGGAAGATTGCCTTCGGCACTGCCCGTCGCTTTCCGCGATCATTTCATCCGGTAGTGATACTGTCCCACAACGCGCATGCCAAGGCGATCATAGAGCGCGCGGGCGGCGGCGTTCTGCCGGGTGACGACCAGCGACAGCCGGGTCGCCCCTTGCGTCGCAGCCCAGTTGGCGGCCGCGTGCAACAACACCTGCCCGGTGCCCTTGCGGCGCTGGTCCGGGCGAACCTCCAGCGCGTGCAGCATCGCCTCGGTTCCATGGCAGGCGAGGAAGGCCACCCCGGCAGGCCGGTCGCCGGTGCGCGCCAGAAGGGCGGCCTTTGGGCCGCGCACCCGGTCCATCACGGCGATGCGGGCCGGGCCGACGCCCCCCTCGGCCCAAAGCGCGCGGGCGATCTCCAGCGGCGGCCAGTGCGCAAAGGCGGCCAGCGGCGGCAACTCGGCCGTCAGGTCGGCAAGCGGAGCGGCATAGGCCACCACCGGGTCGACCACGCGCCAGCCGCGGGCGTCCAGTGCTGCGTCCAGCGCGGTGTCGGTCTCGCGGATCAGCATCAGTGGCTCGGCCATCGCGGCAAGGGCCGCGTCCAGATCGGCGTCGGCAAAGACCCCCTCGCAACTGGCCGCCGACACCCTTTTCCCGCCCCCGGCCCCGTCGCGCAGAGTGAAAGGGCCAAGGTGGCGCTGGCTGGCCGGGGGCCAGGTCGCCTCCATCACCTGCCCCAGCACCTCGGGCGTCATCCGAACATCCGGGTCAGCCTGACCATCGCTTGATCCAGCTGCCCCGGATCAGTGCCGCGGATCACCAGATTGGTGCCATGCGCGCCGTTCTGGATAAAGGGATAGGACCCCATCGACAGATCCGGAAACTCGGCCGCAAGCGCGCCAAAGTCGGCGGCAATCTCGCCCTCGCCCCGGTTCACCCGCAGCGACTGCGACAGAAGCGGCGGACCGCCGGTCAGCTTGGGCAGCACGCTTGCCACCATCGCCTCGAAGATCTTCGGCACCCCCGCCATCACATGGACATTGCCAAGGGTGAACCCCGGAGCGGTGGACACAGGATTGTCGATCAGCGCCGCTCCGTCCGGGATCCGCGCCATCCGCTGCCGCGCCTCGTTGAAGGGCAGGCCCGACCGATCGTAATGCGCCTGCAACAAGGCCATCGCATCGGCCCGGTGGCCGATCTTCGCCCCCAACGCCTCGGCCACGGCATCGGCGGTGATGTCGTCATGCGTCGGGCCGATACCCCCGCTGGTAAAGAGGTGAGTGTACTTGGCCGACAGGGCGCGGACGGCGTCCACGATCTCGGCGTGGATATCGGCGACGATGCGGACCTCGCGCAGGGTGATGCCGATCCGGGTCAGTTCTCCCGCCAGGAAATGCATGTTCGAATCGCGGGTGCGGCCCGAGAGGATCTCATCGCCGATCACCAGAATTGCGGCAGTCGGGTTGGACATGGGCGGCCTCCTCGCGGGTTGATGGCTTGGGTATAGCCCCCACCTCTGGCCATTTCCACGCAAGATAATTATGTAGGGGCCAAGGAGACCAGATGGACGATATTCGCGCCCGGATCACCAAGGATGGCATTCGCATCTACGAGGATGCGGATTTCGTCGGCATGCGCACGGCGGGCCGGGTGGCCGCGGAAATCCTTGACGCCGTGGCGCCCCTGGTGGTGCCGGGCGTGACGACGGGCGCCATCGACGATTTCATCACGGCCGAAATCCAGCGGCGCGGCGTGACCTCGGCCACCATCGGCTACAAGGGCTACAAGCACGCGTCGTGCATTTCGGTGAACCATGTCGTCTGCCACGGGATTCCCGGGTCGAAGGTGCTGTTGGACGGCGACATCCTGAACGTCGATGTCACAGTGATCGTCGACGGCTGGTATGGTGACACCAGCCGGATGTATGTGGCCGGTCAGCTGGCGCGCAAGGCGGAACGCCTGATCGAGGTCACCCACGAAGGCCTGATGCGCGGCATCGCGGCGGTTCGCCCTGGGAACACCTTCGGCGACATCGGCTATGCCATCCAGTCTTACGTCGAGGCGCAGCGGATGTCCGTCGTCCGCGATTTCTGCGGCCACGGCCTTGGTCGGGTGTTCCATGCGCCCCCGAACGTGCTCCACTACGGCCGTGCAGGCTCGGGTCCGGTGCTTGAGGAAGGCATGTTCTTCACCATCGAGCCGATGGTGAACCTTGGCCGCCCCGAGACGAAGGTGCTCGCCGACGACTGGACGGCGGTGACCCGCGACAAGTCGCTGTCGGCGCAGTTCGAGCATTCGGTGGGCGTCACCGCGACGGGCTGCGAGATCTTCACCCTGTCCCCCGCCGGCAAGTTCCACCCGACCTGGGGGTAGGGGACCAAAATCCTTAAGAAAGGATTTTGACAAATTTCTTACTCAAGAAATTTGGGTCGTCAAATCCCCGCGTACCACTCATAGCCACGGTCGGCCCAATAGCTGCCCTTGCCCGATCCCAGCGCCGCCAGACTGTCCGTCAACTCGATGGTATGGACATACTTCGCCATCTTGTAACCCAGCTGCCGTTCCACACGCAGCCGCAGGGGCGCCCCGTTCGCCACCGGCAAGGGCGCGCCGTTCATCGCATAGGCCAGGATTGTCTGGGGGTGAAACGCGTCGATCAGGTCGATGCTTTCATAGTAGAAGACCTCGCCCGCAAGGCCGCGTTCGATGGCGTCAAAGCAGTGGAAGACGGCGTAGCGGGCGGTGACCTTGGGCTGTGCCAGCTTCAAGACGGTCCCCAGCGGCACGCCCTGCCATTTCGCGATGCAGCTCCACCCCTCGACACAGTCATGCCGGGTGATCTGGGTGCGGGACGGCAGCGCGGTCAGGTCGGCCAGCGACAGGCTTTGCGGCGCATCGACCAGCCCGGTGACAGTCAGCCGATAGTCGGCGAACGCGGTCCCGGCCATCCGGCGATACTCGGCCCCATCGGGATTGACCGATCCGTTCGGGCGCTGCCCCTGGCGGATGTCGGCCTCAGAAAACTCGGGCGCAAGACGGTCGCCGATCAGCGTGCGCTGGGCGGTCCGGGTCAGGCCCTCGTGGCTGGCGAACAGGCGGCGCAGGGCGCTGTCCCCATCCGTCGCGCTGTCAAAGACCTTGCAGCCGGAAAGTGCCAAAGCGGCGCTGCCCAAAAGCAGTTTGCGGCGGTCAATCATGCTTGCTTCCATCGGTGCGATACCAGCCGGTCAGGATCGACCGCATCTCGTTCAGGGGGCCTGCCAGCAGGATCATCGCCATGTGAACGGCAAAGAACCCGACCAGCGCGACCATGGTCAGGAAGTGGATCGTCCGCGCGGTCTGGCGGCCCCCGAACAGGTCCAGCAACCAGGGTGCTGCGGCGTTGAACCCCGGCGACATCGACAGGCCCGTCAGGATCATCAGGGGCAGCGCCACGAACAGGACCGAGGCATAGGCCAGCTTCTGCAAGACAGAATACTCGCCCGTATGATGAAACCGCAGCCTGGCATGGTCGGCGATGTCACCGGGCAGGGCGCGCAGGTCGGCAAGGGTCGGGACCAGCTGGCGCAGATGCCCGTTCAGGGCCGAGGCGACCAGCCAAAGCGCCAGCGTCCCGACCAGCACCCAGGCAAAGAAGAAGTGGATCACCCGGCCTGTCGCGAGGCTTGTTTTCGACGGGATCGTCAGCGCCGCCGGGAAAGCCCGCGCCTCACCGTTCGAGGCACCCAGAACTCCGGTCGTGTCGAACTCGGCCCGGAAAACCCGCGTCACGCCGCGCAAGGCCCCGTCCGTCTCGACCGCTGCGATCTCCAGGACTGCGTTGTCGTAGTCAAAACCTGCCTCTTTGCCGATATGCAGGCTGGGAAAGGCGTTGAAGATCTGCAACCCGGTCAGCATCAGAAAGAACAGGCTGATGGCCCAAAGCCAATGCGTGACCCGGGTCAGCAGGCGTTGGCGGTAGACAAGCGGTCCGTTCGGCATGGCGATCCCTCTTCTTTCCGGAAGCAACGGGCCGCCGACGCAGAAGTTTCACCAGGGCGTGCGATCTTGCGCTGATTGCATTTCCGCCCGGTGGGGCTTATCTCGGGAAGCTGACCGAAGGGGCAGCAGGCAGCGCATGAACTGGATCACCAACTACGTCCGCCCGAAGATCAACTCGCTCTTCTCGCGCCGCGAAGTGCCCGAGAATCTTTGGACGAAGTGCCCCGAATGCGGGACGATGCTGTTTCACCGCGAGCTTGCCGCGAACCAGAACGTCTGCGGCACCTGCGATCACCACATGGCGATCAGCCCGCGCGAACGGTTCGAGGCGCTGTTCGACGGTGGTATCTTCACCGAGGTGAAGGTCCCCGATGCGGTCGTGGACCCGCTGCATTTCCGCGACCAGAAGAAATACACCGACCGGATCAAGGCGGCTCAGAAGGCGAGCGGTGAGCGAGACGCGATGCTGGTGGCCGAGGGCGAGATTGCCCGCACCCCCATCGTGGCGGCCGCGCAGGACTTTGCCTTCATGGCAGGCTCCATGGGGATGAACGTCGGCAACGCGATCATCGCGGCGGCAGAGCGCGCGGTGAAACTGAAGCGCCCGCTTGTCCTGTTCAGTGCGTCTGGCGGGGCGCGGATGCAGGAAGGCATGCTCAGCCTCATGCAGATGCCGCGCACGACCGTGGCAGTGCAGATGCTGAAAGAGGCGGGTCTGCCCTATATCGTCGTCCTGACCCATCCCACGACCGGCGGGGTCACGGCCAGCTATGCGATGCTGGGCGACGTCCAGATAGCTGAACCCAACGCCCAGATCGGCTTTGCTGGTGCGCGGGTCATCGAACAGACGATCCGCGAGAAACTGCCCGAGGGTTTCCAGCGCGCCGAATACCTTCTGGACCACGGGATGCTAGACCGCGTCGTCCACCGCAAGGCGATGAAGGATGAACTGGTCACCCTGATCCGGATGCTGACCGGCCAGCCCCCGGCGATCAAGGGCGACCTTGCACCTCCGGTCGATGCCCCCGTCGCTGACAAGGCCAAGGCGGGCGTCTAGGCCATGAGCCAGGGTTCCGATGTCATCCTGGAACGGATGATGACGCTGCATCCCAAGGTCATCGACCTGACCATGGGCCGGGTCGAGCGGCTCTTGGCAGCGCTGGGCGATCCCGAACGCAAGGTCCCGCCGGTGATCCATATCGCCGGGACGAACGGCAAGGGGTCCACCCAGGCGATGATCCGCGCAGGGCTTGAAGCGGGTGGGGACCGCGTCCACGCCTATACCTCGCCGCATCTGGCGCGGTTCCACGAACGTATCCGCCTGGCGGGAGAGTTGATCTCGGAACCCGCGCTGACAGCGCTGCTTGATGAGTGCATGACCGCGAACGGGTCTGACGAGATCACCTTTTTCGAAATCACCACCTGCGCCGCGTTTCTGGCCTTTGCCCGCACTCCGGCGGATTGGACCTTGCTGGAAGTGGGCCTTGGGGGCCGTCTTGATTGCACGAACGTGGTCGATCACCCCCGGCTGACGATCATCACGCCGGTCAGCCTGGACCATCAGTCTTTCCTTGGTGACACGGTGGCGGCGATTGCCGGGGAAAAGGCCGGGATCATCAAGCGCGGCGTCCCGGTGATCGTCGGACCGCAGGACCCCGAAGGTCTTGCGGTGATCGAGGCGAAGGCAGCCAGGTTGGGTGCTCCGGTCTGGGCCTATGGTCAGCACTGGAACGTCTGGGAAGAACGCGGTCGCCTCATCTACCAGGACGAGAACGGGCTTCTCGACCTGCCGCTGCCGAACCTGCCCGGCCCGCATCAGGTGCAGAACGCCGGGGCGGCCATCGCGGCGCTTCGGCTTCTGGGCCGGGACGAAGCGGCCTGTGACGCGGCAGTGACAAACGCCTTCTGGCCCGCCCGGATGCAGCGCCTGCGGCAGGGGCCGCTGGTGGAACTTGCGCCAAAGGTCGAGCTGTGGCTGGACGGCGGCCACAACCCGGCGGGGGGTGAGGCGGTGGCCGCAACGCTGGCCCGGATGCCAAAGCGCGAGACGCATCTGATCTGCGGCATGCTGAACACCAAGGACGTGACCGGCTACATGCGCCCGCTTGCCCCGCAGGTGACGCGCCTGCACGCGGTGTCGATCCCGGGCGAAAAGAACACGCTTCCCGCCGAGGTCACCCGCGACGCCGCACGTTCGGCGGGCATCCAGGCGGAAACGGCAGAGTCCGTTGCCGAGGCGCTGGCCGGGATCGCCGCCACTTCACCCGAGGCGCGCGTGCTGATCTGCGGCTCGCTGTATCTGGCGGGAACAGTGCTGCGCGAGAACGGGTGACCAAATTCCTCAAGCAAGGAATTTTACAAGTTTCTTACTTAAGAAATTTGGCCTCCGCCGACGCCATACCGCGCAAGGAACATGTCCACCGCGCCATGCACTGACCGATGCGCCAGCTCGGGCGTGATCGTCTCGGCCATGCCGAAGATCAGCTTTTCGTGGATCGTAGCCTTGCACAGCTGCGCGAACTGGTCGGCAGCAAGGTCCACATCGTCGATCCGCAGCGCGCCCGACTGCACATAGCAGCCCAGGTGATGCACCAGCCGGGCGTGGATCAGGCCGGGGCCGAAGTCATAGAACTGGCGGCCGAGGCCGGGAAACCGCTCGCCCTCGCCGACGACGATCCGGAACATCCGCTGGCCGAAATCCGAGAGCTGGAACGCCACAATCCGTTCCGCCGCGATGGTCAAGGCCACGCGGACCGGGACATCGCCCTCGACCATCGCTTCGGCCTCTTCGGTCTGGCGGTGGCATTCGCAGCGCGCGACCTCCAGGAACAGAAGCTGCTTGTCCGGGAAATAGGCGTAGATCGTGGCCTTTGACACGCCCGCCTCACGCGCGATGTCGTCGACCGAGGCGCGTTCAAACCCGTCCCGCATGAAGATGGTCCGGGCGCCATCCAGCACCTGGTCGAACTTGCGGCCGCGCCTGACCCCGTGATCGTGGATTGCGTTCATCGGTCCCCCTGACAGGGACCATAGATCATCGCGGTCCGGCGCGGCAAGCGAAGCGAGGGTCACTCGGCCAGAGTGCAGGTGCTGCCCGCCACCGGGGCAGCACAGCCCTTGGTCGAGGGGGTGACCGTGTCGGTCGGGAAGGTCAGCGTCGGCAGAAGGATGTTCAGCGACTGGGCCGCGACAGGGGCTGCCAGAGGGGCGGCCAGCGACAGGGAGGCGGCAAGAACAAGGGCGATGCGTTTCATCGTTATCTCCATTTTGAACCGTCGGGTTCAGAATCGTTTCTAAACTTGGCAGTTCATTTTGGCAAGTGTATTTTGAACTCTACAGTTCATATTATCGCATTGCACCCGCAGCCCGTCGCAATACATTAGAATCATTCCAGACAAGGGGACGCCGTGCTGACCTCGCTGACTTTCCGCCGCCGCTTTGCCGATCTGTCCGAACAAGAAGTGCTGGCGCTTGCCATCTCCTCGGAAGAGGACGACGCCCGGATCTACCGCAGCTTTGCCGAACGCCTGCGGGCCGACTACCCGGCCTCGGCGGCGGTGTTCGACGGGATGGCGGTCGAGGAGGACGGCCATCGCCAGCGCCTGATCGACCTGCACCGGGTGCGTTTTGGCGAGGTGATCCCGCTCCTCCGCCGCGAACACGTCGCGGGCTTCTACGCCCGCCGTCCGGTCTGGCTGTCGCAGTCACTGTCCCTGGAAACCATGCGCGGAGAGGCGGCAGGGATGGAGAAGGTCGCGCATGACTTCTACGTCCGCGCCGCCGCCCGCACCCAAGATGCCGCGACCCGCAAGCTGCTCGGCGATCTGGCGGCGGCCGAGGCCGGGCACGAACGTCATGCCCAGCGGCTGGAGGAGAAGCACCTCTCAGCCGATGCCCGCAGCGACGAGGACCAGACCGCGAAACGCCAGTTCATCCTGACCTGGGTCCAACCGGGCCTTGCTGGGCTGATGGATGGCTCGGTCTCCACCCTTGCACCAATCTTCGCCACCGCCTTTGCCACGCAGGACACCTGGACGACCTTTCTTGTCGGCACGGCGGCTTCGGTCGGCGCCGGCATCTCGATGGGCTTCACCGAGGCCGCGCATGACGACGGCGTGCTCTCGGGCCGGGGATCGCCCTTCAAGCGCGGTCTCGCCTCGGGCGTGATGACCACCATCGGCGGGCTTGGCCACGCACTCCCGTACCTGATCCCGGATTTCTGGACCGCCACCACCATCGCGATGATCGTGGTCTTCGTCGAGCTTTGGGCCATTGCCTGGATCCAGAACCGCTATATGGAAACGCCGTTCCTCCGCGCGGCCTTGCAGGTCGTCCTCGGCGGTGCTTTGGTCTTTGCCGCAGGGGTGTTGATCGGGGGCGGCTGATGTATCGCAAGGGTGAGGTCACCTATCAGGCGCTGCCGTTGCCGGATCGGGTCCAGCGGGACGATGCCGGGGCGCAGGCTGCGGCCGAGGACTTCCTGGACTACATGCGCAAGCGCCATTCGGTGCGGGACTACTCCACCCGCCCGGTGCCCGAAGCCGTGATCGCGGCCTGCATCGCGGCGGCGGGGACTGCGCCCTCGGGTGCCAACCACCAGCCCTGGTACTTCGTGGCGATCAGCGATCCGGCGATGAAGGCGCGCATCCGCGAGGGCGCCGAGGAGGAGGAACGCGCCTTCTATTCCGGCGGGGCCGGCGACGAATGGCTGTCCGCGCTGGAGCCGATCGGCACCGGCGTTTCCAAGCCGCACCTGACCGATGCGCCCTGGCTGATCGTCGTCTTTGCGCAGCGCTACGGGATGACGACGGACGGCGACCGCTACAAGAACTACTATGTCCCGGAAAGCGTGGGGATTGCGACCGGCTTGCTGATCACTGCGATCCATCATGCGGGTCTTGTATGCCTGGAGCACACGCCGAACCCGATGAAGTTCCTTGGCCCCCTCTGCGGGCGGCCCGATCATGAAAAGCCGGTGATGATCCTGCCGGTCGGCTATCCGGCCGAAACCGCGACCGTGCCCGCAGTTGCCAAGCGGAAAAAGCCGCTTGACCAGATCATGACGGTGTTTCGCGCCTGAACCGGGTCGTTGCCCGGTCCAAGGCCTGTCAGGGGCAGGCCGTTCTTAAGCGAGAGCCGCAAACCGCCGGGGCGCGACTGTCACCAGCGGCGGCTCTTCGGCCATAGGCTCCGTCTCCAGGTCGGACAGGATCAGCGGGGTTTCGACAGCTTCTGCAGCGGGCAGGCTCACGACAGTCGCGACTTCCTCGGTCACCAGCTCGGGGGCCTTTTCCGGCGGTGGAACCGCGACCAGGTCAGGCTCGGTCACCACCTTGGTCAGGCCGCGCGGCCGGGCCACGGCCACCGAGGTCTTCGCGTCGCGTTCCCCCTTCGCACGGACCGAGGCGTCGTTCACCTTGATGATGGTAAAGCTGATGTTGTCCTGGTCCGGATCGTCCAGCTTGTAGATCTCTTCCAAGAGCCGTTCGGCGATCTCGGTCGACCGCGACTTGCGATATTTGGTCAGGACCTTGGTGATCTGCGCGTTGGTCAGGAACTGCAATCCATCCGACGAGCAGACGACAATGTCCCCGGCCTTCAGATCGACCGGCCGGGCGGGGCAGTCGATCTTCGAAATCTTCGAGCCCATCAGCACCGAAACCAGGCAGTTCCGGTCGGGATGGTTCTCGGCAATCTTGGCGTCCAAGAGGCCCGACTGCACCATGAAGTCGATCTGCGGACCCATCGAATGGTCTTCGTTCAACTGGGACAGGTTGCCGCCCCGGAACAGGAACAGGGGCGAATCGCCGATCGAGATCCACCACAGCCGGTTCTCGACCAGGGCCGGCACCACCAGCGTCGCGCCCATGCCTTCGGTCTCGGGGTGGTTGATCGTGTGATCGCGCAGCGTCTGGTTCGCGAATTCGGCGACATTGCGCAGGATTTCCGGCGCCCGGCGCTCGAACGCCTCGACATCGGCGTAATGGAACTTCAGCTCGGAATAGACCTCGGTCAGGACGATCTTCGACGCGACGTCCCCGGCGGCGTGGCCACCCATGCCATCGGCCAGGACCACAAAGCCCGCTTCGGCCCCTACCGGAAAGTCCGCCGTGATCGCGTCTTCCTGATAGTCGCGCGCGCCCTGGCTGATCCCGGAAGCGACGTCATAGCGCGGTTCACGCGATCGCCATATCATGCCCGTCTCCTTCCGCCTCGTAGGACGACCAGTTGAAGTCCGGCGTGCAGAGCACCTTCAGGATCAGCGTGGTCTCGCCGATCTGGATCTCGTCGCCGTCGCGGGCTGGTTCGGTCGACAGAAGCGGGCGGCCATTCATGCGCACCAGGTTCGACTTGCCGCCATGGCCGACGTGGAACTCGTGGGTGGCCGCGTCATAGGCGATCGCAGCGTGGTTCTGGCGCGAGATGGCCATGTCGCCGTAATCCAACGACACCGTCTGATCCGTCCCGCGACCGATCTGCGACACGCCCTGCGACAATGCGAACGAGGCACCTTTGCCTGGGCCATCCTTCACGATCAGCCAGCCGGCGGGGTACATCACATAGCCTTTGCCCGGAGCGGGCGTCGCGACGGTCAGGTTCTCGGCGCCTTCGAACAGCGGGACAACTTCCGCCGGTTGGGCTTCGAACCCAAGGACGCGGGTCTTGGTCCGCGTCGCGCGCCGCGGAGCCGCGCCAACCGAGCCTTCGTCCATCGCCGAGGCAACGGGTTTCGGGGTTTCGTCCTCAAGATCCCAGATGCTGCGCGCGGCCGGGGCGACGCCTTCGGGAAGTGGCGCCTTGGCCTTTACCACGCGGCTTGGCCGGGCGACCTGCACTTCGTGCTCGACTTCCGGCTCCGGCTCGGGCGCCGCGGCAGGGGCAGCTGCCGCCAGGGCCTCGCGCAGGCGTTTGACTTCCAGTTCTGCAAGGGCGGCCATGACCGGGTCGGGTCCAGCGTCAATCGTGCCGGTCGCCGTACCCGCCTCGTCATTCTCGCCGAAGATAGAGCGAAGGAACTTCACGATAGTGTCTCCCAGTCCAGAATTGTCGCTTCTGCAGTTTAGCCGGCATCCCCCAGCCGGAATCCTGCGTCTATTGTACGGTCACCACGTCGAACTACAAAACTGTAACTTGCAACGCCCAGAGCAAACTCGCGCCTAAGTATATCGCTCAGGGCGGTCTGGGTGCCCAGGGTCTCGCCCGAGGCTGCGTAGACCAGAAGCACGTCACCAACCTGCAGGTCGGTGTCCGCGCCGTTGGGAACGGTGGCCACGACCGTCATCATGCCGGTGGCAGTCTCGACCGCTTCGAATGCAAGGCCGTTCGGCAGCCGCAGGGCGTTCACCACCGGCAGCGATCCGCCGTGCTGATCGGAGTTGGCGACGGCCACACTGTCACCCGGACGGGCCGCCGGGGTGCCAGTCGATGGCATGAAATCAGGCAGGGACAACAGCCCGATCAGAAGCAGAGCCGCCGCCGCTGCGCTGACCAGCACATCCTTGGGGCTTTGCATCAGGCTGAGACGGGCAGCAGGTGCTGGGGCGGTCGCCGCAGGCGCGGACGCGACGGGGGCCGCAACTGCCGGTGCGGAGGTCGGTGCGGGCGTCGCAGCGGCAGGGTCAACGGAAACAGCCGGAGGCGCGACAGAGGGCGCGACGGCTGCGGGCGCGACGGCTGTGGGCGCGACGGCTGCGGGTGCGGCAGCGGCAGGCGCGGGCGCAATCTCCACGGACTTGGCCTTCTCTGTCGCCACAGGCATCGGTGCCGGATTCAGCGGCGCGGCAACACCCTCAAGCTTGGGCTCGACGGCCTTGCCGCCCAGCATCGCGCGCCATTCATCGACCGATTGCAGCCGGTCGCGCGGGAAGATCGCCATCGCCTTGTCGATCGCACGCAGGAATTCGACCGGATAACCCCGGAACCGCCCGGCAAGCGGACGCAGCGGATCGCCTTCGCGCCCGGCAATCGCCGACAGCCGCTCTTGCGAGGTCTTGGGCGTCTCACCAGTGATCAGATGGTAAAAGCTGGCCGCCAGCGCATAAAGGTCGCTGCACGGTGCCTGCTTGCTGCCGCTGACGTAGAATTCCTGCGGCGAATAGCCGTCCTTCACCACGCGCAAGCCCGACACGGCCCGGCTTTTCCGGGTGACTTCCTTGCGCGACGCGCCAAAGTCGATCAGCACCGGCTGACCCTTCTCGACGTCGAGGATCATGTTGTCGGGCGAAATGTCGCGATGCAAAAGCCCATGCGCATGCACATGACCAATCGCTTCCAGCATCGTGTGCAGATGGGCGATGATTTCCTTGGGAGACAGCGGCGGCGCGCTGCCCTCGACCGTCTGCAGCAGGTCATAGCCCTTGATGTGATCCATCGCCATATAGGCGGTCTCGTTGCATTCGAAGACCTGGTGGACCTTGACGATGTTCGGATGGCTCAGCTGCGACAGGGTTACCGCTTCCTGGACGAAGTGGCGGACAGCTGCGCGGAAATCATCGGCCTGCGCCCGCGAGCGCGACCCGACCGTATCGCCGATCCGGCGGCAATAGGCGCTGGGGAAGCATTCCTTGATGACGACGGTGCGATCCAGCGAGTCCATCGCCAGATAGACGATCCCGAAGCCGCCGCTGTTGACGAAAGAGGTGATGGTGTACTGCCCGAACAGAAGCTGCGTGCCAACCGCCAGCTCGTCACTGCTGGGTCCTGCATCGCCTGAATCAAACTTTATCGCGGCAGCAGTCATCTTGGTCCCTGTTCAGCCTTACCAAACGTTCCGTCCCCTGAAACGCATCGCGGCATCCCTCAGGTCTAGCCAATGAGTTGGGCCAAAACGTGAAGCCATTTCGTTCCTTTTTCGCCACAATCGATCAACCTGACGATGCGTAAAATATGATCTTTAAACCGCTTGCAGGGTCCGTTTCCCCTGTAAGTTGCCAAGTTAACCATGCTGCACCCATCCCGTGGCTGCAGGACAGCAACAATCGGTTTTGCCGCTCCTGCCCCGCTTTTGCCACATCGCGCGCCGACGCGGGTCAGCGACCTCACAAGGCCGAAACGCCCATCCAGGGGCAGCGCGGCGGGCGATTCCTGACGGCTGGTCTTGCCCTTTCCGCCCCTGCGTGACACCAGTGCAGCCATGCTGGCGATACTTTTGAAGACCTTGCCGTTCTTCGCCGTGATCGGGGTCGGCTATCTTGCCGGACGCACCCGGTTCTTCTCGGAAGAGGCGACGGCCTACCTGACCCGCTTTGTCTTCTACTTCGCCCTGTCGGCGATGCTGTTCGGTTTTGCCGCCAACCTGGACCTTGGCGCCATCTTCTCCTGGCCCTTCGTCTTTGCCTATCTGCTGGCCACAACCGTGGTCTGGCTGCTGGTTGCCGCCGTCGCCCTGATCCGCCGCACCAGCCCGGAAGAGGCGGTGTTCGAAGCCCACACCGGCGTCATCGGCAACGTGGGGTTCCTCGGCATCCCGATGCTGGCGCTCCTCCTTGGGCCGCAGGCGGTGGGGCCGGTCCTTTTGGTGCTGGCGGTCGATCTGATCGTCTTCTCCTCGATCCTGACCATGGTGATCACCGGCCTCAGGGCCGGGCGGGTCAGCGCACAGACCTTCGGTATCCTCGCCACGGGCCTTGCCAAGAACCCGATGATCGTCTCGGTCGTCCTTGGCATCGCCTGGGGCGCGACGGGGCTGGCTCTCCCCGGCCCGGTAGCCGAGTTCATGACCCTTCTCGGCGCCGCCGCCACGCCCTGCGCCCTCTTCGCGATCGGAGCCTCACTGGCCGGACGCTCGGCCGAACGGGTCGAGGTCGCGGCCTGGCTCTCCTTCGCCAAGCTGTTCCTGCACCCTGCCGCCGTCACCGCCGCTTGCTGGCTGTTCGGGGTCACGGGCTATCAGGCGGGGGTGATGATCGCTGCCGCGGCCTTGCCGGTGGCAGGCAACGTCTTCATCCTGGCGCAGCATTACGGTGTCGCGCCGCAACGGGTTTCAACCGCGATCCTTTTGTCCACCGCCGCTTCGGTGCTGACCGTGACAGCTGTGATCGCGCTTATCAGTCAAGGGGGCTACATATGAAAACCGTCTCGGAAAACCGGGCCTTTGGCGGCGTCCAGGGCGTCTACACGCATGCCTCCGTCTCATGCGCCTGCGACATGACGTTCGGGCTATTCCTGCCCGCTCAGGCCGAGGATGGGCCAGTCCCGCTGCTGTGGTTCCTGTCCGGCCTGACCTGCACGCATGAAAACGCGATGATCAAGGCCGGCGCGCAGCGCTGGGCGGCCGAGGCCGGGATCGCGCTGGTCTTCCCCGACACCTCGCCGCGCGGCGAGGGTGTCGCGAACGACCCCGACTTCGCGCTGGGGCTGGGGGCGGGCTTTTACGTCAACGCCACCCGAAAGCCTTGGGCACCACATTTCCGGATGTGGGACTACATCACCGAAGAACTGCCCCGCGTCCTCTTCAACGCCTTCCCCCTGGCCGAAGAGGTGCAGGGCATCACCGGGCATTCGATGGGCGGCCACGGTGCCCTGACCATCGCGATGAGCTTTCCGGGCCGCTTCAAATCCGCCTCGGCCTTCTCCCCGATCTGCAACCCGACGGCGAGTGAATGGGGCCGTCCGCAATTTTCTGCCTATCTCGGACCGGACGAGTCGTCATGGGCGGCGCATGATGCCACCTTGCTGATGCGGCGCCGGGGATTCGATGGCCCGCTGCTGGTCGATCAGGGAAGTTCCGACCAGTTCCTTGACAAGCTCCGCCCCGAAGCGCTGGCCGAAGCGATGGCCTCGGCGCGGCAGGGGGGGACATTCAGGATGCAGAAGGGCTATGACCACAGCTATTTCTTTGTCTCGACCTTCATGGAGGACCATGTGTCCTTCCATGCGCAGGCTTTCCTGGGCTAGCGCGATCCTTGTCGCACTGACGCTGGCCTTTGCACCCCCGGTCACGGCGGGTCCGGCCGAAAGCGTGCTGTCGTCGATCAACGCTGCGCGGGCCAAGGCGGGATGCGGACCGCTGCGGGCCAATCCCAAGCTGATGGCCGCCGCCCGGTCGCATGCCAAGGCGATGGCCGAGCAGAACTTCTTCGGCCATGCCGGCAAGGATGGCAGCCGGATGTCCTCGCGGATCAAGCGGCAAGGCTACACCTTCCGGTCGGCTGCAGAAAACATCGCGGCAGGGCAGAAATCGGCTGGCGAGGTCGTGCGCAGCTGGCTGCAAAGCTCGGGCCACCGGCGGAACATCCTGAACTGCCGGATGGAAGAGACCGGGATCGCCCTCGTCTACCAGGCCAACGACCGCCCGATCCGTGGCAACCGCGCCCCCTTGCGCTATTACTGGGTCCAGGTCTTCGCCGACCCGACCTGACGGCGCGCACGGTCTTCCGAACCTTTGAGGTCAACGCCTTAGCCGCCACCCGCCCGGTTCAGGCGCTCCGCTCTGTCCAGGTTTTCCTGCCGCTTTCGACCACCAACGCGCTTGTGCGACTGCGGCGCATGTGGTCAGGTGCGCCCGCAAAGCGCGCTTCTGGGGAGTTGCGGATGAAAAACCTTGTCCTTGCCATCGTGGTGGCCTCTCTCGCCATTCTGGGCTTCTACGCTTACCAGTCCAGCCAGAAAGTGACTGCGCTGCAGGCCGGGCTTGAAGCCAAGGAAGCCGCGCTCGTGACGATGGAAAGCGAAAAGGCTGCGCTTGAAAAGCAGGTGGCCGATCTGCAGGCGCAGGTCGAAACCCTGGCCGCCGCAGCCGAGGCCGCCGCCGCCCCGGCCCCGACCGAGGCCCCGGCAGAGGCCCCAGCAGAGCCCGCCCCCGAAGCGCCCGCCACCGAAGCGCCTGCCCCTGAAGCGCCTGCCTCGGATGCCGCCGCCCCCGAAGCCCCGGCGACCAATCCGTAAGCCCGGCCCGGCGCTTCTGCCGACCCCCGCCCGCGTCACCAGATGTCGCGGGCAGAACAGACGGAACCGGGTTGCCCGGCTCATCTGCCCGCATGGCACGCTCACCCGCCCTGACCGGCATTCTGTTCGCCATCGGCGGCACGCTGATCTTTTCGATCAACGATGTCTCGATCAAGTTCCTTTCCGACGGCTACGCGCTGCATCAGGTGATCCTGACGGTGATCGCGGTGTCCGAACGCGGGTTCTCCCAGATTGCCACCAGCCGACCGGTCACGCATCTGTGGCGGATCCTGATCGTCATGGTGTCGAACGTCACCTTCTTCGTGGGCCTTGCCGCGATGCCTTTGGCCGATGCCGTGGCCGTGGCCTATGTCAGCCCGATCGTGGTGACGCTGTTGTCCATCGTCTTTCTTCGGGAAAAGGTCGGTCCGCGCCGCTGGGCCGCCGTCATTGTCGGGATGCTGGGCGTCATCGTGATGCTGCGCCCCGGGGCCGGGGTGATCCAGCCCGCAGCCCTTCTGGTACTGATCTCGGCTGTTCTCTACGCCAGCGGCAACCTGCTGGCCCGCCACATGGGCGGCACCGAAAGCGCGATGACCCTGTCCTTCTACGTCCAGGCCGGGTTCATCGTCGTCAGCCTGTGCATGGGCCTCTGGGTCGGCGACGGGCACCTGGACACCGACAACAAGCTTTGGGCCTTCCTGTTCCGCCCCTGGATCTGGCCACCCTTGCATGACTGGCCGGTCTTCCTGGCCACGGGTCTTTCGGTGGGCATCGGCGGGTTGATGGTGACCCAGGCCTACCGCACCACCGAAGCCGGGCTGATCGCCCCTTTCGAATATGTCGGCATGCCGCTGGCGATCTTCTGGGGCCTCGTCGTCTTCGGCACCTTTCCGGATGCGGTGTCCTGGGTGGGGATTGCCTTGATCTGCGGCTCGGGCCTTTATGTGATCTGGCGGGAAACAGCGCGGAAACGGGAAACGGATGCAGCCTGAAGCAGTGATCTTCGACATCGGCAACGTGCTTACCCGCTGGCAGCCCGAGGCCTTCTACGACCGCGTCCTGGGCGAGGACCGCCGCCGCGCCCTGTTCGGGGCCGTCGACCTGCACCACATGAACGCGCTGGTCGACGACGGTGCCCTTTTCCGCGAAACGATCTACGACTGGGCCGACCGCCACCCCGGTTGGGCCCCGGAAATCCGCATGTGGTACGACCGCTGGATCGAGCTTGCCAGCCCCCGGATCGAAGGCTCCATCGCCCTCCTGCGCGCCCTGCGGAAGAAGGGCATCCCGGTCTTCTGTCTGACCAACTTCGGCAGCTACTCCTACGAGGAAGCCCGGACCAAACTGGACTTCCTGTGCGAGTTCGACCGCGAATATGTCTCAGGCCGCCTCAAGGTCTCGAAACCCGACCCGCGCATCTTTCAGGCGGTCGAGGAAGACTGCGGCCTGCCCCCCGACCGCCTGCTCTTTGCCGACGACAAAGCCGAGAACATCACCGCCGCCGCCCGCCGTGGCTGGCGCACGCATCAGTTCGAAAGCTGGCAAGGCTGGGCCGCGCGCCTGGTGGCCGAAGGACTTCTGACCAACCAAGAGGCCGGACTATGAGCGTCGAGATGATCCCGCTGGAGGCCGAGGCCCATCTGACCTGGGCCGGCCTGACCGCAGCCCTTGAGGCCGGGCACCGCCTGCCCAAGGCCGAGATCGCCGATCTCCTTTTGTACCGGGGAAAGGACACGCTTCTGGACCGGGCGGCATGGATCGACGGGCTGGGCGCGCTGGTCAAGATCGGCACCATCGTCCCCGGCAACGCCGCGCGCGGCAAGCCCACGATCAACGGCATCGTCAACCTCTTCGACGACGCGACAGGGGAACTGACCGCACTCCTCGACTTCCACATGGTGACCAAGTGGAAGACCGCAGGCGACAGCCTCTTGTCCGCGACCCGCCTCGCGCGGAAGGGGTCGCGGAACTTCCTCCTGGTGGGCGCGGGCACCGTCTCGCGGAACATGGTCAGCGCCTATTCCAGCGCCTTCCCCGATGCCCGCTTCACCGTCTGGAGCCGCACCCGCGCCACCGCCGAGGCGATGGGTCTGCCGGTCGCCGACGACCTGGAAACGGCCGTCAAGTCCGCCGACGTGATCTGCTGTGCCACGATGGCAGACTCTCCGGTCATCAAGGGCGACTGGCTGCAACCCGGCCAGCACCTCGACCTGATCGGCGCCTATACCCCTGCCATGCGCGAGGTCGACGACCGCGCCATGCAACGCGCCCGTATCTTCGTCGACGCCCGCGCCACGACCATCCACCACATCGGCGAATTGATCGACCCCATAACCTCCGGCGCGATCACGGAAGCAGATGTGATCGCCGATTTCTACGATGATCCGGGCCTCTACGCCCGCCGCTCTGACGACGAGATCACCATCGCCAAGAACGGCGGCGGCGCGCATCTGGACCTGATGACCGCGACCTATATCGCCAAGACCTGGGCCGCCCGCCGCTAAAGACGAACGCCGCACCACAAGAATTTTCGCCGAAAATTCTTGTGCACCGACTGATCACAGGATTTCGGGAAATTGGTCGGAGCGAGAGGATTCGAACCTCCGACCCCCTGCTCCCGAAGCAGGTGCGCTACCAGACTGCGCTACGCTCCGACCGTGGAGGGCGGGTTAAACCGTCCGCCCGGCTTTGGCAAGAGCCCTCACGCCTGATCGCCGCCCCTATCGAAGCGCTTCAGCCAGCTGGAAATCCGGGGCAGGGTCCCGATCTCCCAGCGCGAACGGTTTTCCAGCACGGGGCGGTTCTGGCTGATCGACGGAATGCTTTCCCGCAACACGATGTAGATGCCCGAGGCGATGATCACCGACGACCCGACCGCGGTGTAAAGATCGACGGATTCGTCGAAGAACAGCCAGCCAAAGATGACCGCCCAGATGATCTGGGAATACTGCATCGGCGCCACGATGATCGCCGGGGCGATGCGATAGGCGGCGATGCTGGCCAGGGCGCCCAGGGTGCCAAGAAAGGCCATCACGGCGGTAAGGGCCACGTCCTGCACCGGCATCGGCTGGTAGACGAGGGGCATCAGCGCGCCCGTGGCGATGAAGGTCAGCACCATCGGGTACAGCATCAGAACGACCGACCTCTCGTCGCGCCCGATCTTCCGCACGATGATCGAACTCAAGGACCCCGTCGTGGCCGCCCCCAACGCCGCCAGGTGGCCCAGCGAAAACCCGTCGCCGCTGCCCGGGCGCAGCACGATGATGACGCCGATGAGGCCGACGATGACGGCGATGCCACGGCGCAGACCGATCTTCTCGCCCAGCATCGGGATCGCCATCAGCGTGATCAACAAGGGCATCGCGAAGAAGATCGCATAGCAGGTCGCCATCGGCAGGACCGAGAATGCGTAGAACCCCATCGCCCCGGTCACTACGGCGCTGACGGTGCGGATCACGGTCCACCAGGGGTGCCGGGGGATCAGCGTTCCGTCACGCCGGTCGGACAGCAGAAGGATCGTGATCAGCGGAAAACCCATCAGGCCCGCAAAGAACATCGTCTGGAAGGGCGAGTAATGTCCGCCCAGATACTTCACCACCACGTCGTGGGTGGCGTAGAAGGCGAAAGCGGCCAGCGACAAAAGCGCACCGCGAAGATGGGATTGCATGGTGGTCTGTCCGCCTGGGCCCGCGACGCAAAGGCCGCGGCTGATTGCGCAAACACTATCGCTTGGATCGCCTCTAGCCACAAGGGCAGGTGACGGGGAAAGGCGGCCCCGTCAGCTTTTCCCGCCACCCCGAAGGCGACTGATCACCCAGCCGATCGGGGCCAGCAGCAGGACGAAACCGCCCTTCTTCAGGAAGGCCAGCGCCACCGCGATCAGACCTGCCGTGACTGCCGAATTGCCCGAGATCAGCCCCGCCACATCGAACTCGGCGACGCGGTCGGTCTTGGGGTCAAAGTCGGCATAGCGGTTGCCTTCGGTAAACGTGACCATCTGGCGAATGTCCGCCGACGAGGCCTTCACATCCTCCAGCTGCCCGAAGTCGCTGATGAAGCTCGTGACCATGACCCCGGCGCGGCCCAGTTCACGGATGTCGTAGTTCAAAGTCTCTTCGGCCGTCGCTTCGCCGAACTTCAGGCGCTTGGCCCAGTACAGTTCGTTCGTGGCCTTTTCATAATGCGGCGGCTCGGCCCATCCGACCAGCGTGATGGTCTCATAGCCGTTTTCCGTGCGCCAAGCGTTGGCCTCGCGCGTGTCGGCCTGCATCTGCACCAGCATCGCATCATAGTCGTAGCTGCCGGCCTCGGCGTCCGACACATATCCCATGGGATCGTAGGTCACGGTCGCGCCCCAGGATCCGTTCCATGCCCAGCCGTCCTTGGGAAAGATCATCCCGGCCACCGTTTCGTCCGGCGGGTTGCCCCAGAGATCTTCCAGAACGATCCGCGCGGTTTGCGCATCGAGGAAGTAGTAGTCGGGCGAGACCCTAACCTCGGCGATCCCGCCAGCCAGGGTGATCTTGCCCTGTTTCAGGTCGAACCTGTCGAAGATCGCCCGCTCTTCCGCGGACATCTGTTCGTAGTCGTTGGGGAAGAAGGTCTTGAACGGCTCAGCCAGGGCGGGGGCAGCGGCCACGACGATCAGGCTGATGCCGCAAAATGAGCGTATCGAATGCAAGGTAATCTCCCTCAAATCCTCTCGGCACTATCGGTTTGGGTGGCCCGGAAAATCAAGCGTCCAGAATCCGAACCAGATGCCAGGGAATCGGACACGGTCGAACCGCGCCCTCAGCCCGGCTTGCGGACCAGCACCATCATCCCGGCCACGGCAATGATTCCCATGCCGAGAGCCGTCTGCCAGGTCATCGGTTCGCCAAAGAACAGGGCGCCGAACAGGGCGGCCCAGGCGATCTGGGAATACTGGGTCGGCGCCACGATGATAGGCGCGGCGGCGCGGTAGGCTGCGAACATCATCAGCGTGCCGCCAAACCCCCCAAGCGAAAGCGCGGCGATCGTGGCCAGATCGGCGATCGGCATCGGCACATAGCTTCCCGGCAGCAGGATCAAGGCCGACGCCGTCTGCCCCAGGACCGGGTACAACAGCATCGTCACATTCGCCTCGGCACCACCGGTCTTGCGGACGATCAGGTAGTGGATGGCGGCCATGATCACCGCGCCCACCGCCGCGACATGGCCGATATCGAACGCGATCCGGCCAGGGTCCAGCGCGACCATGACGCCGACCAGCCCGACGACGATCGCCAGACCGGAGATCAGGTCGATCCGGTCGCCCAGGACCGGCCAGGCCAGCAGCGTCAGAACCAGGGGCAGGGTGAAGAAGATCGCATAAGCCTCTGCCAGCGGCATCATCGTAAGGGTATAGGTCACCAAAAGCCCGTTTCCGATCAGCGCCACCGTGCGGATCGCCATCAGCCCGGGATACACCGGCCGCAAGGGCACGGGCGACCGCAGCCATAGAAGCCCGATCAGCGGCAGCATGAACAGGCCCATGAAGGCAAGGATCTGCACCGGTCCATAGGTACCGCCAAGGAATTTGATCGTGGCGTCGGACAGGGAGAACAGGCCAAAGCCAATAAGCCCGTAAAGCGCACCCTTGAGGGCAGGGGACATGATGGCTCCGGGCGGGGAAACGGCCCGGGGACAGCCCCCGGGCGCGGGGATCAGAGGCTGGTGTCCAGCGCCGCGAGAACCGCGTCACCCATCTGGCTGGTGGTGACCGGCGTGCCGCCCTCGGGGCCCATCAGGTCGGCGGTACGGACGCCGTCGGCCAGCACCTTTTCCACGGCCTTCTCGACCCGCGTGGCTTCCTCGCCCATGTCGAAGGAATAGCGCAGCGCCATCGCGAACGACAGGATGCAGGCGATCGGGTTCGCCTTGCCCTGACCCGCGATGTCGGGGGCCGAGCCGTGGACTGGTTCATACAGCGCCTTCGGACGCCCGTTCGCCATCGGCGCACCAAGGCTGGCCGAGGGGAGCATACCCAGCGACCCAGTCAGCATCGCCGCGCAATCCGACAGCACGTCGCCGAACAGGTTGTCGGTCACGATCACGTCGAACTGCTTGGGCCAGCGCACCAGCTGCATCGCTCCATTGTCGGCATACATGTGCGACAGCTCCACATCCGGATAGTCGCGGTCGTGCACTTCCTGCACCACGTCGCGCCACAGGATGCCCGATTCCATCACGTTGGCCTTCTCCATCGAGCAGACCTTGTTGGCACGCTTTCGTGCCAGCTCGAATGCCGATTTCGCCACCCGGGCGATCTCGGATTCGGTATAGCGCTGGGTGTTGATCCCGACGCGCTCGTTGCCCTCCTTGAAGATGCCCCGCGGCTCGCCGAAGTAGACGCCGGAGGTCAGCTCCCGGACGATGACAATATCCAGACCCGCCACCACGTCGCGCTTCAAGCTGGAGAAATCGGCCAGCGCGTCAAAGCACTGCGCGGGCCGCAGGTTCGAAAACAGGTCCATCTCCTTGCGCAGACGCAGAAGGCCCCGCTCCGGTTTGACGGAAAAGTCCAACTTGTCGTATTTCGGCCCTCCCACGGCACCCAGCAGGACCGCGTCCGCCGCCTGCGCCTTGGCCATCGTCGCGTCGGTCAGCGGCACGCCATGCGCGTCATAGGCACAGCCGCCGACAAGGTCTTCGCTGACGTCGAAGTGGACGCCGCGCTTGGCCCCCATCCAGCCGATGATCTTCTTCACTTCGGCCATGACTTCGGGGCCGATGCCGTCGCCGGCAAGGATCAAAAGGGACGGGTTGGCCATGACATGCTCCGCTGCAAAGGGTCGCGCGAGGGCCTAGCTTCTCGCCGCGAAAACTTCAAGCGGCGAAGGCTTCGGCCAGGGCGTCCCAGACCAGACGCAGGCGGGGCGACTGGCGCAGGCGTGGGACAGCCGTCAGCCAGACCGGCAGGCTGGGCAATTCGGGCAGCACCTCCACCCGCTCCAGCCCCGGATCACTGTCGCCGATCTGCCGTTGCAACCCGCCCAGCCCACAGCCCGCACGGACCAGTTCGATGTAGGTCAGCGGGTCGTCGCAGCGCACCGGAAAGAAACTGCGGGTCACCTCGACCCCCATCGCGCGCATGACCCGCAGGATCTGGTCGCCCTTGTCCTGCCCGACGAAATCATGCTGCATGAGGTCCTCGGGCCCGGTCGGGCGGCCGCGGCGGTCCAGATAGCTTTTCGCCGCATAGACCGCCAGCGGCAGGTCCGCGATGTGCCGCGCCACCAGATCGCCCTGCGTCGGCCGGTACATGCGCAAGGCAATGTCGGCCTCGCCGAACAACAGGTTTTCTGACGTATCCGACGGCACAAGGTCGATCTGGATGCCCGGCGCCCCGGCCCGGATGCGCGCCAGGATCGGCGGCAGGATCAGGTGCGACACGACGCGGCTGGCGGTCAGGCGCACCGTGCCCTCAATCCCCGAGGTATGCCCTTTCGCGGTCAGCGCAAGCTCGGCCGCCGCCGCCTGCATCGCCCGCGCCGCAGGCAGCAGCGCCTGCCCGGCCTCGGTCAGGACCAGCCCCTGTGTGACGCGGGTGAAGAGGCTCACCCCAAGCGCCGCCTCGGCCGCCTGCACATGACGGCCCAGCGTTGGCTGGCTGATCCCGGTCGCCCGCGCAGCGCCCGACAGCGACCCGGCCTCGGCCACGGCAAGCACGGATCGGATCAGGGACCAGTCCAGGTTTTCCATTCAAGAATGAATAACCACTGCCAGAATTCATGCAATTCCTTTTCGACAGGGCAGGGCGCATGAACTGGACAGGAAAATGGAGACCATCATGACGAAAACAGCACTTGTCCTTGGATCGAACGGCGGCTTCGGCTCGCAGGCGGCAATCGCTTTGGAAACGGCGGGCTGGCAGGTCACCCGCTACCGGCGCGGCACCGACATGGCGCAGGCCGCGCGGGGGGCTGCCGTGATCGTGAACGGGCTGAACCCGCCCGCCTATCACAACTGGGACAAGCTGATCCCCGAGATCACCACCCAGGTCCTGGCCGCCGCCCGGGCCAGCGGGGCGATGATCCTGATGCCTGCCAACGTCTATCCCTATGGGACGGAGCCCGGCCCCTGGAACGCCGACACCCCGCAGCGCCCGGTCAGCCGCAAGGGCCGCATCCGGGTCGAGCAAGAGCGGCAACTTCGCGACGCTGCCGAAAGCGGCGGCCCTCGGACGCTCCTGTTGCGCGGGGGCGATTTCATGCTTCCCGGGGCCAGCAGCAACATGATGAACCGGGTGATCCTGCAGAACGTCGCCAAGGGCGTCGTCACCACGCTGGGCGACCCGAAGGCCCTGCACGCCTATGCCTACCTGCCCGACATGGCCCGCGCAGCGGTGCAGCTTCTGGACCGGGCGCAGGATCTGCCCGTCTATGCCGACATCCCCTTCGGCGGCCACGCCTTTACCATTTCCGACCTTGCCAACCGGATTTCCCGGCTGACCGGCCGCCCGATCCGCACAAAACGCTTCCCGACCTGGATTTTTACCTTGGCCAGCCCGGTCTGGGAACTGGCGCGCGAGCTGCGCGAGATGCTGTATCTCTCCAGCTTCCCGCACCAGCTTGACCCCGCCCCCCTGCGCCGCTGGCTGCCGGACTGGCAGGACACGCCGCTGGATGAGGTCATCGCCCGGCACCTTGCAGCCCTCGGGCTTCAGGGCAGCGTCACGTCCACCCAGACCGGAAAATGACGCGACGCCGCGGCAAGGTCGGGGTACAGCGGGTCGGTTCTGGGCGGCCAAAGAACGCCCGCGCCGACCACCGCCAGACCGGCCCCTGGCAAAACATAATCCAGCCGCAGCCCGCCCAGATCGTCGTAGAGGACCGTGTCCAGCGCCGGGTCGCCGCCATGCTCAGGTTCGGTCCGGGCATGGCTGCCGCGCGGCCCCGGGTCTTGCAATGCTGGATGCGCCAGCAGCGCCGAAATCCCCTCGCGCAGGCCGTCGCCATCCGCCGGGTCAAGGTTGCCATCGCCCAGAAGCACCAGCGGCGCATCCGGCGGGGCCATCGGCAGGGCGCCGTCCAGAAACAACCGCCAGAACATCGCCTCGTCATGGTTGCGGCGGCCGTTGCGGTCCTCGGGTCCGTCGAACACCGGCGGTGTCGCGTGCCAGGCCAGAAGGTGCAGCGGACCCTCGGGCGTGATCACCGGTACGTCCCAGAAGCCGGTCGTCGCAAGTCGTTGCAGATCGGCCAGGCCAGGCTCCATCTTGGGCAGCCTTGCGCCGGGCAGGTCGCGCCACAGCAGGTCCGAGAAATCGCGGACGCCAGCCTCATCCACCGGCCAGCGCGACAGGATCGCCATTCCGCCCTGTCCGGAAAACAGCCCAAAGCCCTGCGCGTCCCTTGGGTCGCCGATCCGGCCGTTGCCATCCACGTCGAACCCGGTCTGCAGCCCGGTGTTGGGCCGCAGTGCAAAGCGGTGGGGATAGCTTTGGCCCGCCACCGCCAGCTGGTCGGCCAAAAGCCCCAGCGCGACCCCGCCCTGATCATAGTCGACGGCGGTCAACAGGATCACATCCGCGTCCAGCTCTGCCAGAACCCGCACCACGGCGGCGATCTGCGGGTCCTCGCCCTTGGCCAGGTCCTGCACCAGAAGGCCCGGCCCCGTTCGGTCCAGCCCGACATTCCAGGCCGCGATCCGCAACGTCTCTGCACTGGCCGACCCCGCCAGCAGCACCAGCGCCGTCAGGAAAGCGCCGACCTTACAGATCGTCGTCATCCTCGTCGTCATCGTCGTGATTAAGCCGGCTCGGCTCGATCGCGCCAAGCACCGCCAGCTTGGCCGCCCGCTTGATCCGGATCATGTCGGCAATGCGCGCCATCGCGACCGCCCGCATGATCAGCGCGGCTGGCATGTAGGCCCACAGCGCCATTGCCCAGATCAGCGTCTGCGGCGAAGTCAGCGTCTCGGCCGGAATGCCGCGCGACAGGACGGCAATGGTCGCGGGGATGACGAAGGGAAGCAGGAAGCCCACCGCAAGGTTTGCATGCGAATCGCGCACCAGCCGGTCGACGACATCGCCGCCCGCCGTCGGCTCGAACGTGGGCAGGTTGACCCAGACGTTGAACGCGGCCTTGGTCGAAGGCCAGCCCACCAGCTTCAGCACGATGACGAACATCGCCAGCGAGAACAGCGAAATGAGGTAAGCCGTCCCCGCAGCGACCTTGACCTGCGCGATCTGGGCGGCGGTGGCATTGTTGTCCAGCATGTAGCTGGCCAGTCGGACCGGCGAATAGGGAAAGTCCAGCGACGAGCCGATGATCAGGCCCAGGGCATGGAACAGCCGGGTCACCGTGGTCGAGTTTTCCTGGTCCGCGACGATCGCGGACAGGAAGACCACGATGATCAGCATCATCAGATAGCGGATGCGGTTGTAGGGCGCACCGTCGCGGAACTCGATCAGGCTGGGATAGATCGCGTGGTATTCGAAGAACACCAGCGCGCCGCCGAACAGCGAGACCAGCGCCACGATCTGCTTGGTGTCGGTGCTGATGCCCGGCAGGATCACCGAGGGCATCACGATCAGGATCATCACCAGAAAGGCGCGGACAGACGCCGCCATGGCGCGCATCATCCAGCTGCGGGCCCAGCCTTCCGGTCCGTTCACGGTGCTTAGCCGCAGTTTGCTGCGCAGCCCTTCGATCATCGCGGTCCCGTTTGCCACAATTCCGCCCAATTCTGCCCCGGTTGTTTCCGACTCGTTCTGGTTGAGCGCCATCTAGCCCAAGATTTGTGGCCATTTCAGGGTCAGTCTGGGCCAAGTCGCGGGCGTCGTGCAGTTTTTCCGCACAATCGCCCGGCCTGTCGGCCTGATCCCGCCGGGCCTCAGCTTTCGCGGAAGGCGCGGGCGAAGTAGTCGGCAAAGGGTTTCACCAGATAGGCCAAGGGTGTGCGCCGCCCGGTCTGCAGGAAAACCTCGACCGGCATCCCCGGCAAAAGGGCGCGGTCGCCAAGCCGGGTCTGCTCGCCTGCGTCCAGCTGCAACTCGGCGGTGTAGTAGGTCGCCCCGGTATGCGAATCCGTCAGCGCATCGGCCGAAACCAACGTCACCCGCCCTTTCAGATGCGGCGTGTCGCGTGCGGAAAAGGCGGAAAACACCAGCTCTGCCGGTTGGCCCACGACAACCTCGTCGATGTGGATTGGCGCGATCCGCGCGGTGATCACCAGCGGGCGGTCCTGCGGGATGACGAACAGCACCGGATCGGCCGGGCGCAGCACCGCGCGCGGGGTGGTGACCTGCAGCCCCAGGACGATCCCCGCGACCGGCGCGCGGATCTCCAGCCGGTCGATCCGTTCGACCAGGGCGCGACGGCGTTCGGCCAGCTCCAGGATCGTCGGCCCGATCTGGCGCAGCTCGGCGGTCGCCTCCTCACGACGGCGGGTCGCAAGGCTGGAAATCTCGATCTCGATCTCGGTCACTTGCCCCTTGGTCCGGGCCAGGTCGGCGGCCAGTTCCCCCAGCTGCCCCCGCAGCCGCGCCTGTTCGCGCCGCAAGGCCAGCACGGTGCCCGCCTGCGCCAGACCCTTGTCCAGAAGGCTTTGCTGCGAGACAAGCTCCTGTTCGATAAGGTCAAGCTGGGTCGCCAGGGCCGCGCTTTGGGCGGCAATTCCGTTCGATTGTTCGCTGATCTGACCGATGCGCTGGGTCAGAAGCTCGCGTTGTTCGGCCAGCGTCGCCTCGCGCGCCTCGAACAGCCGCTGCTGGCCATCAAGCTGCGCCGCAACCTCGGGCGCGCTTTCGGCCAGAGCCAGGATCTCCGCATCAAAGCTCATTACCGCCGCCGCGTCGCGTTCGGCGGTCAGCCGCGCGGACCGGCCGGCCAGTTCGGACAGCTGCCCCTCGACAATCGTCAGTTCCGACCACAGCGCCGAGCCATCCAGCCGCAGAAGCGGATCGCCCGCTGCAACCATCGCCCCTTCGGTCACCAGGATCGCCTCGACCACGCCGCCGTCGGGATGCTGGACGATCTGGCGGTCCTGCTCGACCTCGATCCGGCCGGGCGCGACAATGGCACCGGAGATCCGGGTCAGCGTCGCCCAAAGACCGAAGCCCGCCACCAGGACCAAGGCTGCGACCAGCCCCAGAACCACCGGGCGGCGGACCGAAAGGCGCGAAGCGGTCATGCCACGCCTCCCGGGGCGGCAAACTTCGCGATGTCGCCCGCGTTCCGCACCGCTTCGCGCAGCACGACATCGCGCGGCCCGAAGGCGGCGGCGGCGCCTTCGTGCATCACCAGAAGGAGGTCGCATTCCTGGATCGCCTGCGGGCGGTGCGCCATGATCAGGACTGACGCGCCCCGCGCCTTGGCCGTCCGGATCGCGGTGTTCAGCGCAATGGACCCCTCGTTGTCGAGGTTCGCGTTCGGCTCGTCCAGGATCAACAGCACTGGGTCGCCAAACAGCGCCCGCGCCAGCCCGATGCGCTGGATCTGCCCGCCCGACAGCTGGCTACCCATCGTCGCGACCTGCGTGTCGTAGCCGTTCGGCAGCTTCAGGATCATCTCATGCGCGGCAGCCGCCCGGGCAGCGGCGACCACGGCGGCGGCATCGGCCCAGGGCTGCAGCCGGGCGATGTTGTCGGCAATCGTGCCGTCGAACAGCGACACCCGTTGCGGCAGATAACCGATGTAGCTGCCAAAGCGGTCCGGGTCGTACTGATCCAGCGTGGCCCCATCCAACCGGATGCGACCCGCGGCAGGCCGCCAGACCCCGGTCAGCGCGCGGGCCAGCGAGGATTTCCCCGATCCCGACGGCCCGATCACCCCCAACGCCTGTCCGGGCGGCAGGGTGAAACTCAGGTTGCGCAAGACCGGAGCATTCCCCCCCGGTGGCACCACGGACAGGGCCTGCACCTCGACCAGCGCCTTCGGGCGCGGCAGGTCGGTGCGGGGCGGCAGCGGCGGCGCATTGGCCAAGAGGCCCGCCAGCCGGGTCCGCGCCTGCCGTGCGCGGGTGACCACGGACCATTGGCCCACCGCCTGCTCCACCGGCTGCAACGCACGTCCCATCAGGACCGAAGCGGCAATCATCGCCCCCGCCGACAGCTCCTGCTGCAGGACCAACCAGGCCGCCAGCCCCAGCATCGCGGACTGCAGGAACAGCCGGAAGGTCTTGATCGTCACCGAATAACGCCCCGCCGCGTCCGATGCCTCCAGCCCGGTGTCCAGCGCCACATCGCGCCGCGCCTTCAGCCGGGCGAAGGCGGTCCCGGCCATGCCCAGCGACTGCACCAGTTCGGCTTCCTGCTTCAGGTTCTCGGCCTGCCGTTCGGCGGCCAGGCTGGCCACGTTCGACGCCTGCAACGGACGCGCCGTCGCGTGCTGGTTCCGCCAACTGAGGCCCACGATCACCAGCCCGCCCGCCAGCGCCAGAAAGCCGAGCCAGGGGTGGAAAACGAAGATCGCCGCGACGAAGACCGGAGCCCAGGGCGCATCGAAGACAGTCAGCGCCACCGGCGAGGCCCAGAACCGCGCGATGGCATCCAGATCGCGCTGCGCCGCCTGCGCGGCCACGTCCTGCGGCGCGACCGTCAGCCGACGAAAGGCCGCCGACAGCACGCGCGGGTCCAGCTGATCCTGCAGCCGCGCGCCGACCCGCGCCATGATCCGGCTCCGGGCATAGTCCAGCACCCCCATGATCAGGAACAGGAAGGCCATCAGCAAGGACAGCGCCAAAAGCGTCTCTTCCGACCGCGACACCAGCACCCGGTCATAGACCTGCAGCATGTACAAAGGTGCCGTCAGCATCAGGATGTTGACCAGCGCCGAGAAGACGAAGGCCGTCCCCAACGCCTGACGTGAGCCCAGCCGTGCGGCATCAAGTTCGGCCAGTCCGGCAGGACTTCCGTGCGGGATCCGAATGGCTTCGGTCGCGTTGTCTGACATCGGTCCTTCCTTGGCGTTTTCCCGCCATGCGCGACGCATCTGCCACGTTTGACCGTTGTCTTGGTCAAAGTGGGGTCTTATGCCTTGGCCCACGGCAGCCGAAGACTATCGTTAGAGGCACTTGAGCCGGACAGTAGGGAAATGGGTCTGAAGATTTCATTGATTTCCAGGCGTCTGCCGTCGATTTTGGCCCTCTTCGTGTCGGCCATCCTTGCGGCCGGCTGCGCGGGGCCTTCGGGGCCGAATGCGATCAACGACCCGTTTGAACCCGCAAACCGCAAGGTGCATGGCTTCAACAAGGGCGTGGACCGCGCGCTGGTCGGCCCGGCGTCGCAAGGCGTCGGCATCGTGCCCGAACCGGTCCGCCAAGGCGTCGATAACCTGGCCGATACGCTGGCCTTGCCCGGAGACATCGCCAACAACCTGCTGCAGTTGCGGCTGGCCGATGCCGGGCAGAACACCCTGCGGTTGGGCGTCAACCTGACCTTCGGCCTCGCGGGCCTCCTCGATGTCGCTTCCGAAGCCGGGCTGAGCGGCAAACCCACCGACTTTGGCGAAACGCTGCATGTCTGGGGTGTCGGCGAAGGCCCCTATCTGGAGCTGCCGCTGGCCGGACCCTCGACCGTGCGCGACACGGTGGGGATGATCGTCGACACCGCACTCGACCCGGTCAGCAACGCCCTGCCGGTGCGCGAGGCGAATGCGGTGACGGGCATCCGGCTCTTCTCACGCCTTGGTGATCGCGCCCGCTTCTCCGATACGGTGGATTCGCTCCTATATGACTCGGCAGACAGCTATGCTCAGGCACGGCTGCTCTATCTGCAGAACCGTCGGTTCACCCTGTCGCGCGGCAAGGCCACGGGCGGTGCGGACGGCGCAAGTGACGACGGCTTCATCGACCCCTACGCCGATGCGCCCAGCGATGACGGATCTATCGACCCCAACGCTGACGCGCCCATCGACGACGGCTTTATCGACCCCTACGAGGACCCCTGATGCGCAGTGACAAAACCCTTTCCCGTCGCGACTTCGGCCTGACCCTGGCCGCAGCGGCGGTCGCGACGGCGCTGCCGTTCCCGGCAATGGCCCTGACGGCAGAAGCGGCGAAATCGCTGGTCGACAAGACGGTCGCCGACATCAACTCGATCATCAACTCGGGCAAGTCCGAAGGCGCGATGCTGCGGGACTTCGAAAAGCTCTTCACCCGCTATGCCGATGTGCCCGCCATCGCGCGCTCGGTCCTTGGCACGGCGGCGCGCTCGGCCTCCAAAGGCCAGCTCTCGGCCTATACCAAGGCGTTCCAGGGCTACATCAGCCGCAAATACGGCCGTCGCTTCCGCGAATTCATCGGCGGGCAGATCGACGTGGCCGAAGCGAAGGCGCTGAAAAGCTACTTCGAGGTGATCTCGACCGCGCGCCTGAAAGGCGAGGCCCCGTTCGAAGTGCGCTGGCACGTCAGCGACAAATCCGGCAAGAGCCTGTTCTTCAACATCATCATCGAGGGCGTGAACATGCTCGCCTCGGAACGCACCGAGATGGGTGCCCTGCTGGACCAGCGCGGCGGCGATCTTGACCGCCTGATCGAGGATCTGAAAACCCTGTAAGCTCCGCGCCTGGGCTCAGCTCTGCGCGGACCGGTCTTCGACCGTGATCCGGTAGCGCAGTCCCGCCGGCGCGAAGTCGCGGCTTGCCGTGCCGCCCAGCTGGTTCGGCACGATGCTGTCCAGGATCATCGAACCAAAGCCCACCCGGCTGGGCGGGCTGACCGGCCCGGCGACGCTCTCGCTCCAGTCAAAACTGAACCCGGTCCCCTCCGTCCGTGACCAGGTCACCGCAAGCTTGCCCGCCCCGTCGCGCAACGCCCCATATTTCAGCGAGTTCGTCGTCAACTCGTGGATCGCCATCGACAGCATCAGCGCTTCGCCTGCGGCCAGCGAAATCTCCGGCCCGTCGACCACGATCTGGCCCACACGCTCGCTATGGCCATGTTCCAGCTGCCGCGCCACCATTTCGCGGATCGACATCCGGTTCCAGTTGCCGCCTGCCAGATAGGCATGGGTGCGGGCCATCGACTGCAACCGCTCGTCAAATCGCTCCAGGAACGCGGGCATCGTCTCGGCATCGGTCGCCGTCCGTCGCGCGATGATCTGCACCAGACTAAGCAGGTTGCTGACCCGGTGCTGCATCTCATGCGCGATGGCGGTCTTCACCTCTTCGGCGCGGACCAGCTCGGTAATGTTCTCGGTGATCTGCACCATGTGGTCGACGCGCCCGTTGGCATCGGGCAGCGGGCTGTGCTGGCAGCGCCACCAGGCCTCGGTCTTGCGGCTGCGGTCTTCCGGATCGGGGATCGCATAGGCCAGCCGGTCGATCCCGTTGCGCTTGCCCTGCAGCGCCAGACGCATCGAGGCTTCCAGCCGCGCGCGACGGTCCTCGGCTTCCGGGAAGGCGTCGAAGATAAAGCGACCAAGCAGGTCTTCCATCCGCAGCCCGACGGTTTCCAGATACAGGTCACTTGCCGCCACATAGCAAAGGTCGCGGTCCAGAACCATCACGGAAGCCGGGATATGGCGCAGGATCCCGAGATCCAGTGTGGTGTGCAGCATGTCGAGAACCCTTTCGCCAGTTCACAAGTAGGTGTCCGGGCCGTGAGGGCAAGGATACACGCAGGAATTGTGACCCGCCGGCCCGGGCCGTTTGGTCAATCCGGCTCAGTTGCCCAGAAGATCGTTGATCTGCCCGGCAAGATCGCCCGCGCCGCCGCCTTCGACCGGGCCTTCCTGCACCGCGCCCTCAGGAGGGGCGCCGTCATAGACCGGAATGTTTTCCCCGGTCAGCGGGTCGACATAGACCTCGTCATAGCTTGGCGCGTTCGGGTCGTCGAAATAGGGCACATCCTCGGCCGCAACCGCCCCTTCCGTCGTGCTGGGGTCGACCGGCACATAGGACGAATCCGGGATTTCGGTGATCAGCGGCTTGCCCGGCTGGCCTTCGTTGATCCGCACCATCACCTCGTGCCAGATCTCCGCCGGCAGGCCCCCGCCGGTGACACCTGACAGCGGGCGGTTGTCGTCATAGCCCATCCAGACGCCCACCACGTAATCCGCGCTAAAGCCCACGAACCAGGCGTCCCGCGCGCTTTGCGTCGTGCCGGTCTTGCCTGCCGCCTCGCGGTCGTCCAGCCGGGCCCGGCCCCCGGTGCCCGAGTTCAGCACCTCGGTCATCATGTAGGTCAGCGCCCGCGCCGCCTTCTCGGAAATCACCCTTTCGCCGATGCCGCCGCCCGCGCCGAACAGGGGTTCGTCCATCCCCTTCAGCTTCAGCGCCTCGAACCCGTAGGGCGCCACCGAAGACCCCCCGTTCAGGATACCCGCAAAGGCCCCCGTCATGTCGATCAGCGTCGATTCTGACACCCCTAGTGCCAGCGCCGGCCCGTCCGCGAAGTTCTGCGCCAGACCGAAATCCGTCGCCACCTGCTTGACCAAGTCCCGCCCCACCGCCTCGGACACCCGCACCGCCGGGATGTTCCGGCTTTCCGCCAGCGCCTGGGTCAGCGTGATCTGGCCCTTGAATTCCTTGTCATAGTTTTGCGGGCACCAGTCGCCCGACCCGGCCGTGTAGATGCACAGCGGAGTATCCTCGACATAGTCCAGCGGGCTGTAGCCCAGGTCCATCGCCACCGCGTAGATGAACGGCTTGAATGTCGATCCGGTCTGCCGCACCGCCTGCGTCGCCCGGTTGAAGTCGCCCGCGTTCGGCGTATTGCGCCCGCCGACCATCGCCCTGACCGCCCCGTCCGCGCTCATGACCACGATGGCCGCCTGCGCCTCGGACCCCGCCTTGACCTTGGTCTCGAAGATATAGGCCAGGGCCTCCTCTGCCTTCCTCTGCATCTCCTGGTCCAGCGTCGTCTCGATGATGACGTCTTCCGTCGTGTCGCGTGCCAGATAGTCCGGCGTCGTCTCCATCACCCAGTCGGCAAAGTACCCGCCCGCCTTCTGCTTGGCCGCCTTGGACAGCACCGCCGGATTGGCCCGCGCCTTGTCGGCCTCGGCCTTGGTCAGATAGCCTTGGTCCTCCATCAGCCCGATGACGACGCCCGCCCGGTCCTGCGCCCGCTTGAGGCTGGCGGTCGGCGCATAGGTTGACGGCGCCTTCAACAGCCCCGCCAGCATTGCCGCCTCGGCCGCGCTGACATCCTTGGCCGACTTGCCGAAATAGCGCTGCGCCGCGGCCTCGAAGCCCCGCGCGCCCGCGCCCAGATAGGCGCGGTTGAAGTAGATCGTCAGGATCTCTTCCTTGGAATACTTCGCCTCCATCGCCATCGCGAAGGGGACTTCCTTGATCTTCCGCCACATGCCGCCCCGGCGGCAGTCCTTTTCGTAATCCGTCTCGGACTTCCACTGCGTCGGGTCCCACTCGACCCCCAGGCACAACAGCTTGGCCGTCTGCTGCGTGATGGTGGACCCGCCGTTCCCTTCGAATGCGCCCCGACCCTCGTTCAGGTTGATCCGGATCGCAGAGGCGATGCCGCGCGGGGAAATGCCGAAATGCCAGTAGAACCGCTTGTCTTCGGTGGCGACCACCGCGTCATGCAGGTCGGGCGACACCGAGTCCGCCGTCACCATCCCGCCGAACGTCTCGCCCCGCCAGGCAAAGACCTCGCCTTCGCGGTCCAGCATGGTGACCGACCCCCGAGCCCTGCCGTCGACCAGCGCCTCAAGCTCGGGCATCTGCGCGTAATAATACCAGACGAACCCGCCCAGGATCAGCGCGCCGATCGCCGTGCCGCGCCAGGCGATGCCCCACAGCACCCGCCAGACCGCCAGGATCAGGCCCATGATCAGCCCATGCTGCCGCGCGGGCCGTGCCGCCCGCTTGCGCGTGCGCCCAGGCTTCGGGGACTTCGGCGGCGCAGGCTTCCGTGGCCCGCCCCCAGAGCCACCTGAAGACGTGCCCGACGACCCGTTCGCCCGGGAAGCCGCATATCGTTTATCCGCGACGAGGGGGCCGCGCCCCCGGTTTCCAGTTGCCATGCCTGCTCTTGCCACTCGTGACCAGGGATCGTTCCGACCCGTTTGATCGCCACATTATCCCGGATTTGCGGGAAAGCGAAGTCAGGTAGACCGCGATTCGCGTCGCGATAGTGCTCAAGAATTAGGCGTCCGCCAGAAAAGGTGCAAAAAATGTGCACCAAGCCCTGCGACCGGCTGGTCGGCGGCCGACCATTTCTTGTGCAACCGCAGCATTCCCCTGCCTCATGGCCCTCGAAGGTCCCACCCCTGGGTGCCTGCCAAAGACAGAGGGGAAAAACGTGAAGCTCATCATTGCAGCAATCAAGCCGTTCAAGCTCGAGGAGGTCCGCGAGGCGCTGACCGCAATCGGCGTGCGCGGGATGATGGTGACCGAAATCAAGGGGTTCGGCAGCCAGTCGGGCCACACCGAAATCTACCGCGGCGCGGAATACGCCGTGAACTTCGTGCCGAAGGTCCGGCTGGAAATCGTCGTCTCGGACGCGCTGTCGGATCAGGTCGTGAGCACGATCCAGAAGACGGCGAAGACCGACAAGATCGGCGACGGAAAGATTTTCGTCCTGGACGTTGAACATGCCGTGCGGGTGCGCACCGGCGAAACCGATGACGACGCGCTGTGAACGGCGGGGAAGAGGGGAACACCTGACATGAACATTCAATCGAAACTTGGCCTTGGCGCGCTTGCCGCGACGCTCTTCGCCAGCCTGCCCGCCTGGGCGCAGGAAGCGACTGCCGAGGCGACCGAAGCCGCCGCCGAAGTGGTCGAGGAAGTCGTCCCCGTCATGGACAAGGGCGACGTCAGCTGGATGATGATCTCATCGGTCCTCGTCCTCTTCATGACCCTGCCCGGCCTCGCGCTGTTCTACGGCGGCCTTGTCCGGTCGAAGAACATGCTGTCGATCCTGATGCAGACCACCGTCATCGCCTGCGTGATGATGATTGTCTGGGTCGTCTACGGCTATTCCTTCTCGTTCGGCGGCTCGACCTCGCCCTGGTGGGGCGGCACGGGCAAGCTGTTCCTGTCCGGCGTCACTGTCGACAGCATGTCCGCGACCTTCAGCGCGGGCTACGTCATCCCGGAATACCTGTTCATCGTCTTCCAGATGACCTTCGCAGCGATCACCCCCGCGCTCATTATCGGCGCCTTTGCCGAGCGGGTGAAGTTCAAGGCCGTCCTCGCCTTCTCGATCCTCTGGGGCACCTTCTCGTACTTCCCGATCGCCCACATGGTCTGGGACGCGAACGGCTATCTCTTCGTCAAGGGCGCCATCGACTTTGCCGGCGGCACCGTGGTGCACATCAACGCCGGGATCGCGGCCCTCGTCGGCTGCCTGGTGATCGGCAAGCGCGTGGGCTTCGGCAAAGACAACATGGCCCCGCACTCGATGGTGATGACCATGATCGGTGCCTCGATGCTCTGGGTCGGCTGGTTCGGCTTCAACGTCGGCTCCAACCTTGAAGCCAACGGCGGCGCGACGCTTGCGATGATCAACACCTTCATCTGCACGGCGGCCGCGACCCTGACCTGGGCCGCCATCGAAGGGATTGCCCGCGGCAAGGCCTCGATGCTGGGTGCCGCCTCGGGCATGGTGGCCGGCCTCGTCGCCGTCACCCCGGCCTGCGGCACCATCGGCCCGATGGGGGCGATCCTTCTGGGCGTGATCGTCTCGGCGGTGTGCTACTTCTTCGTGACCAGCGTGAAGCACAAGATGGGATATGACGACAGCCTGGACGTCTTCGGCATCCACGGCATCGGCGGGATCATCGGTGCGGTTCTGACCGGCGTGTTCTCGGCCGCCGCCTTCGGCGGGATCAAGGGCGACGACTACGCGATGATGTCCCAGCTCTGGATCCAGATCGAGGGCGTGATCATCACCATCGTCTGGTCGGGCGTGGTATCCTACATCGCCTTCAAGCTGGTGGACATGACCATCGGTCTGCGGGTGGACAACGACACCGAGCGTCAGGGTCTCGACCTCGTCAGCCACGGCGAACAGGCCTACCACTCCTAAGCGAACGACCCGGCGGCGGACACTCCTCCCTCCCTGTCCGCCGCCGAAACGAAGACGGCCCGTGGGTCCTCCCCCCGCGGGCCGTTCCTTTTTGTAAGTCCGTGCCACTCCACCAGGCTTGGTGAACCGCCGGCAAACGCCCACGCGCAACCCCTTGGAATCGCTTGCCCGCCGCATCTGTCCACCTGTGGACAGCCGGAAAGGCCAGGCCCCTGCGGCACTGCCGCACCGACCCTTCCCCTCGCCCCCGCCCCGGTCTAGGGTCGCCCGGACAAGAGGTCCCGCATGCATCCCGAAGGCAAACCCCTGAAAGGCGTCGCGCTGGTCGTGGCGGCCACGCTCCTCTTTGCCATGGCCGACACGCTCGGCAAGCATCTGGCCATGCTCTACGCCGCGACGATGATCCTTGCCGCCCGGTACAGCGTGAACCTGGCCCTGGTCACCGCGGTGATGTGGCCTCGCCACCGGTTAGCCCTCTGGCACACCAACCGCACGGGCCTGGTGATCCTGCGCGGCCTCTGCCTTGCGCTCGCCTCGATCTCGATGATGGTGGCCCTGCGCCTGATGCCGGTGGCCGAGACAGTGGCGATCATCTACATCGCCCCGGTCATGGTGATGCTGGCCGCCGGGACGCTGCTGAAGGAAACCGTCGGTCCCTTGGGCTGGATCAGCGCCGCCCTCGGCTTTGCCGGGGTCCTCCTGATCGCGCGGCCAGGCAGCGGGCTTGACCCCTGGGGCGTTGCCCTGTCGCTGATCAACGCCTGCCTTGCCACCGGCTATCACCTCCTGACCCGCATCCTGTCGCGCACCGAGACCACGATGGCGCTGATGTTCCACACCGCGCTGGTCGGGGCGGTGGTCTTCATCGCCCTGACCGTGGCCCTCGGGACCGAGACCATGCCCACCGCCGTCGACGCCGCGCTGATGCTGGTCCTCGGGGCACTGGCCACCGCTGGCCACCTCCTCTTCACCTCCGCCTACCGCGAGGCCCCGGCCTCGACCCTGGCTCCGATCAACTACATGCACATCGCCTTCGCGACGGTGTTGGGCTGGCTGGTCTTCCAGCAGATCCCCGGCTTCCTGGGCTTCCTCGGCATGGGCCTGATCGCCGCCGCGGGCCTTCTCGCAGCCTGGCGGGCCAGCCGTTAGATGCCCCCCGCAGCGCTTCTGGCCCTCTGGCAGCTCACCGAGCCCTCGCGGATTGCCGACACGCCCAGAGCCACCATCTGGAAGGTCACGCTTCCCGGCGGTCAGCACGCCGCGCTCAAGCTTTTGCACCCCGACCAGACCGAAGAGGTCATCGGCGCGCGATACCTTGCCGCGCTGGACGGACAGGGCGCCGTCCGCGTCCTTGCCCGTAAGGACGACGCGATCCTGATGGAATGGTGCGACGGCCCGTCCCTTGGCGACCTTGTCCGCGCCGGGCAGGACGTGGAGGCCACCGTTATCCTCTGCGACGTGATCCGCACCCTCCACGCTGTCCATCCGGACCTCAGCCCTCTCGAACCGCTCGGCAGCCGCTTCGCCCCACTGACCAGTGCCAGGCTTGACGGCGACCTTGCCGAAGCCGCCCGGATCGCCCGCGATCTCCTCGCCGACCCGGTCCCGCCGGTCGCGCTCCACGGCGACCTGCACCACGACAACATCCTGCGGGGCGCCCGCGGCTGGCTTGCCATCGACCCCAAGGGCGTCTCGGGCGACCCCGCCTATGAAACCGCGAATGTCTTCCGCAATCCCGAAGGCCTGGGTGAGAGCCTGTACGACCCCGCCCGCATCGCCCGCCTTGCCGACCAGATCTCCCACCGCCTCGGTTCTTCGCCTCGCCGCCTCTTCGGCTGGGCCGCGGCCCACTGCGCGCTTTCGACCCGCTGGTCGCTGGAGGCCGGGCAGAGCATCGCCGAGGACCTCCGCCTCCTGCCGCTCCTCCTCGCCGCCGCGCGTCGCTGACGTCGTCATGCCTCGTTAGGGTTGCCCCGGTGAGGGTGCAAAGGCGCAGGAAGTGGCCTTCGTTAGGGTGTTAAGAAACCCCTAACAAAAAATATCAAGATACTGATTTCTAAGGAAGATCAAAGTTTGTCCACCGTGGACACCTCTAGAAGAACCCCCGCGGGATCAGCCGGTTCTCATAGGCATCCCGCTCCAGTTCCTCCCGAAAATCCGGGTGGGCGATGGAAATCAGCGCCCGCGCCCGCTCGGCGATCGACCGACCCTTCAGGTTCACCATCCCATACTCGGTCACCACATACATCATGTCCGTCCGAGGCGTCGTCACCACGTTGCCCCGGGTCAGCGCCGTCACGATCCGGCTCCGCCGCTCCCCCTTCTTCTCGTAGGTCGAAGCAAGGCACATGAAGCTCTTCCCGCCCTTCGACCCGTAAGCCCCCCGCACGAACTGCAGCTGCCCCCCGGTGCCCGAGATATGCCGGAACCCGTCCGTCTCCGACGCCGCCTGCCCCTGCAGGTCAACTTGCGTGGTGTTGTTGATCGACACCACCCGGTCGTTCCGCATGATGTTGTGGGGAAGGTTCGTGTAGTCGACAGGGTGGAACTCCACCTCGGGATTCCGGTCGATGAAGTCGTACAGATACTGCGCCCCCAGCGCGAAGGTGCAGACCATCTTCCCCGGGTTCAGCTGCTTTCTCGCTCCCGTCACCCGCCCCGCCCGATACAGATCCACGATCCCGTCGGTCATCATCTCGGTATGGATTCCCAGGTCCTGCACCGGGCTTTCCGCGAGCAGCGAACAGACCGCGTTCGGCATCCCCCCGATCCCGATCTGCAGGCAGGAACCATCCTCCACCTCCGCCGCGATCAGCCGGGCGACGGCCTTGTCGACCTCACTCGCCGCTCCCTTCGGCAGCTCCGCCATCGGGCGGTCAAAGCCTTCGATGATGTAGTCCACCTCGGACACATGCACCCCGGTCCCGTCGCCCATCACATAGGGCAGGGTCGGCGTCTCCTCGACGATGACGACCTTCCCCCGCTCCACCAGCGCCCGCATCCACAGCGTGTTCGGGCCGAAGTTGAAGTAGCCCTTCTCATCCATTGGCGCGGTCTTGAAGACCACGATGTCCGGCGGGTCGATGAAGCGGCGGTAGTAGTCGGGCACCTCGCCCAGGTTCACCGGCAGGTAATGCGCCATCCCGGCGTCGTGCTTGCGGCGGTCGTAGCCCGAGAAATGGGTCGAGAACCAGTGGACATGCCGCGCCTCCGGGTCCGCCTCCAGCACCGCGCGGGGGCGGGCGGTCAGGACGGATCGGAAGCGGATATTCGTGACTTCACCCAGCCGCTTTGCCAGCGCTTCGTCGAAGGCATCGGGCTGGCCAAGCACCGCCCCATAGTCCAGCCACATGCCCGACCGCACCAGCCCCGCCGCTTCCTCGGCTGAGATCCGCTGTGCTGCCTTTGCCATCCCGTCCCCCCGGATTTTCGCCGCAGTCAATCACGCGGGCGGGGGCCTGCCAAGCCTCAGCTGGTGGCCGAGATCAGCGCCGTGCCAAGGACTGCCAGCGCCGCCCCGATCCAGGCCAGCGGGCCGGGGATGCGGCGGTAGACGGCCCAGACCATCGGCAAGATCAGGATGGGGGTGGTCGAGGAGAGGGTGGTCACGATTCCCACATCCCCCCTTGCCAGGGCGGCCATCAGGAAGGACATGCCGACGACCATCCCTGCCAGTGCTGAGAACCCGATCTGCTGGACCTCTCGCCCCGACGGCAGGGCGGCAGGCCGGAAGGCGGGGAGAGCAAGGAGGGCGATGAAAAACAGCGCCCCGGTGCCTGACCGCACGAGCATCGCGGCGACCGGGTCTGCGCCGTCCAGCATCGCGGGGCGGGCGAGGAGGCTTCCCAACGCCTGCGCGAAAGAGGTGACGAGGCCAAGGCCGATCCCGATCCACAGGGGTCTCGGCGTCCGTGCGCCCTCGTCTTGGCTGGGTCCCATCACGGCCAGCGCGATCCCGGCCACGATCAGGCCGACACCGGCGGCTTGCAAAACCGTCACCGTCTCACCCCGGAACCCAAAGCCCAAGGCCAGCGCAAAGGGCGAAGCGGTGGTGAACAGAAGCGCCGAGATGCGCGGGCCGGTGTACTGGATGGTGGCAATATAGGTCAGCGAGCCGACCATGATCCCCGAGGCGGAGGAGGCGACAAGCCACAGGACCATCTCCAGGTCCAAGGTTTGCCAGCCCCCCGTCACGGCCACGATGGTGCCGGTCATCAGGAACGCGAGGCTCATCTGCCAGCGCGACAGTTGCAACGGGCCGACCCGGCCGGAGACGCTGTCGATGAACATGGCCGAAGCCGCAAAGGCCGCCGCCGCAGCAAGGGACAGGGCTACCGCCAGCACAGGCGCGACCCCCGTAGGGTGGGCAATCTGCCCACCTACCCGATGACAGCCGCGATTGCGGCGGCCAGCACGGGCACGGTCTTGGCGTTCAGGCCCGCGATGTTGATCCGGCTGTCGCCGACCATGTAGATGCCGTGCTCCTCGCGCAGCCGGTTCACCTGAGCTTCGGTCAAGCCAAGACGGCTGAACATGCCGCGATGGTGGGCGACAAAGTCGAAGCGGTCGGAGTTCGTCGCACGACGCAGCTCCTCAGCCAGGGCTTTCCGCAGGCCCAGCATGTTCTGGCGGACCTCCTCCAACTCGGCCTTCCACTCGGCGGTCAGTGCGGCATCCTGAAGGATCATCGTCACCAGCCGCGCGCCGTGGTCGGGCGGAAAGCTGTAGTTCTGCCGGTTCAGGAAGTTCAGGTTACCCTGCACCACGGCCTTCCGGTCGGGAGAGGTCAGCGCCACCAGAATCCCGGTCCGCTCCCGGTAGATGCCGAAGTTCTTCGAGCAACTGGCGGCGATCAGCACCTCCGGGAAAGCGGCAGCGATCTTTCGGGTCGCAGCGGCATCTTCCTCCAGCCCGTCGCCAAAGCCCTGGTAGGCCAGGTCGACGAACGGGACCGCGCCCTTCTTCTGCAGAAGGGCGATCACCTGATCCCACTGGTCCGCCGAAAGGTTCGCCCCGGTCGGATTGTGGCAGCAGCCGTGCAACAGGACCGCATCTCCCGCCGCGACGCCTTCCAAGTCGGCCATCAGCCCCGCGAAGTCGATGCCCGAGGTGGCGACGTCGAAGTAGCGGTACTCCACCCCGGTCATGCCGAGGTACTTCACGATAGAGGGATGGTTCGGCCAGGTCGGCGCAGACATCCAGACCCGGGCCTTGGGGTTGGCCATCCTGATCAGTTCCAGCGCCTGCCGGATCGCCCCGGTCCCGCCGGGGGTCGCCACTGACGCTGCACGATCAGCGTAACCCTCGCCCAGGATCATCCGGACCAACGCCGCGTTGTAGGCGGGCTCACCAGCCAGACCGGTGTAGGTCTTGGTCTTCTCCGTCTCCCACAGCTTCTTCTCGGCCGCCTTCACCGCCCGCATGACCGGGGTGAGGCCGGTCGCGTCCTTGTAGACGCCGACGCCAAGGTCGATCTTGGTGGTCCGGGGGTCGTCCCGGTACATGGCGATGAGTTGCAGGATCTTGTCCTGCGGCTGGGGATTCAGGGTCTCGAGCATCGGATTTCCCGCGGTTTGATGGGGCAAGCGCGCAGTGCCACAAGGCGCGCGGGACGGCAAGCGGGGTTACGGCCCCGTCGCCACCCGAAGGTCATCATACATGCCCCATTCGGCCCAGGAGCCATCGTACAGCGCGTGGTTCCGGTGACCCATCCGCTCCAGCGCCAGAGTCAGGATCGCCGCCGTCACGCCCGACCCGCAGGTGGTGATCGCGGGCTTCTTCAGGTCAACGCCTACCGCGTCAAACACCGCTTTCAGCTCTGCCGGGGGCTTCATCGTGCCATCCGGGTTCAGCACCTCGCCGAAGGGGATACTCTTGGACCCCGGAATGTGACCCGACCGCAGACCGGCGCGAGGTTCCGGTGCCTCACCCCGGAAGCGCGCCGCCGAGCGGGCATCGATGATCTCGGCCTCGCCCAGCTTGGCGGCATGGGCCACTTGCGTCACGTCCTTCACCAGCTGGTTCTGGCGGGAAACGGTCATGTGCCGGTCGCGGATCACCGGGGGCATGTCCTCGATCTCGCGGCCCTCGGCCTGCCATTTCGGGAAACCGCCATCCAGCACGGCCACATCGGTCTTGCCCATCAGCCGAAAGGTCCACCAGACCCGCGCGGCGCTGAAGATGCCCGCGCCGTCATAGACCACGACCTGATGCCCGTCGCCGACGCCCATCGCCCGCATCCGGCTGATGAACTTTTCCGGCGGGGGGGCCATGTGGGGCAGCGAGGACCGCTGATCCGAAATCTCGTCGATGTCGAAGAACCGTGCGCCGGGAATGTGGGCGGCCGCATATTCCGCCTTGGCGTCCCGGTTCTGCGCCGGCAGATACCAGCTGGCATCCAGAACCCGCAGGTCGGGGTCGCGCAGGTGCTTCGCCAGCCAGTCGGTCGAGACCAGCGTCTTCGGGTCGTCCTGCGGCGATGGGGTCATGGATACCTCCCGGGGTCCACCGGATATATCCTTGCGCACCCAAGAGGTGCAAGCGGCGCGGGGACGCAGGGCCCCCGCGCCACCGGGCTTACTTGACCAGAGCCTTCTTCACCATGCCGGCAATCACCGTAAGGATCGCACCGCCGACACCGCCGCCCGCGACCGACTGGACGAGAGCCCCGATGTCGAGGTTCGACAGGTCAATGCCTGCCCCGCCGCCCGCCATCATGCTGGTCAGAAGTCCACCAACAAGGCCGCCGACGCCGCCCACGACCGAATTGCCCGCCGTCCCAAGGCTGAGGTTCTTCGCGCCCGCTCCGGCAGCATTGCCGCCGATCAGGCCTGCGATGATCTGGATGATCAGTTCCATTACCCGTAACTCCCACTATCCGCCGGTTCCCGAACCGGGTTTGCCCGGCTTATGCCCCGGGCTTTCTGCCCGGTATGGGAAATCCTGACAGATTGACGCAGATCGGGCAAGAAATGTTCGAGAAGTGCAAAATCAGTCGCGGCTGTTCTGCTTCATCAGCCGGGCCTTGTCGCGTTCCCAGTCGCGCTTGGCGCTGGTCTCGCGCTTGTCGGCCAGCTTCTTGCCCTTGGCGATCCCAAGCTTGAGTTTCACGATCCCGCGGTCGTTGAAGTACATCTTCATCGGCACGATGGTCATGCCCTCGCGGCCCACCGCGCTCCACAACCGGCTGAGTTCCTTCTTGGAAACCAACAGCTTGCGGCGGCGGCGTTCCTCGTGCCCGAAGGTCTTGGCCTGCAGGTAGGGCGCGATGTAGCCGTTGATCAGCCAAAGCTCGCCGCCTTCGACGGACGCATAGCTTTCCGCGATGTTCGACCCACCCTGGCGCAGGCTTTTGACTTCCGAGCCGAAAAGCATGATGCCAGCCTCAAGATCGCTTTCGATCGAGTAATCGAAACGCGCGCGCCGGTTCTCGGCGATGAGTTTGGAATTGGGATCAGACTTGGCCACCATGATCCGGTTCAGATAAGGTCTGGGCAGGGCATAGTCCAGAAGGGTTGCGATGGTTCTCCAAATAGCGCTGGGGTCAGGGCTTCTGGTCGTGAATGTCATCCTGATGGCTTTGGCCGCGCTTGTGCTGGAATCAGCGTTCCGCAGCGTGCATCCTTGGCTGATCGCCCCGCCGCAGCGGCCAAAGCTTGTCGTTATGCTGGTGGCGGTCGGGCTTTGGGTGCTGCTGGTCATCACCGTTGGGGTCTGGATCTGGGCGCTGACCTTGCATGCCGTCGGCGCTTTCGCGACGTTCGAAGAGGCGATCTACTTTTCGGTTGTCGCGTTCTCGACTCTCGGCCTTGGGGACGTGGTGCCGCAGCATGAATGGCGGATCTTCGCGGTGATGGCGGCGGTCAACGGCTTCCTCAGCTTTGGCCTTCTGACAGCACTTCTGGTCGAGGCTCTGCGGCAAGTGCGGCTTGCGCAACTGGACATGCGGCACAAGGGTTAGCCCGGCCCTCCAGACTGTCCTCCGCTCCGTCTCAACCTTTCAACTCCTCGGTGATCCGCACCGGGCCGACCGCGCCTTTCAGCTTGGCCCGGTAGATCACCACGCCTTCGGCCACCCGCATCACATAGGTGCGCGTCTCGGCAAAGGGGATCGTCTCGACCCAGTCGACCACGTCCACATCCGGCCGCCGGGGATCACCAAACTCGCCGATCCAGCGCCGGGGGCGTCCCGGGCCTGCGTTGTAGCCCGACGCGATCAGCGCGATGGATGGCCCGAACTCCTCGGCCATCTCCGCCAGATAGGCAGAGCCCATCGCGACGTTGTAGGCCGGGTCGCTGAACAGCTTGGACGCGTCAAAGTCCTTGCCCAGTTTCTGTGCCATCAGCTTTGCCGTGCCCGGCAAGACCTGCATCAGCCCGCGCGCATCGGCCGAGGACCGGGCCGCAGGGTCAAACTCGCTTTCCCGGCGGGCAATCGACAGGGCCAGCGCCCGGCTGACCTTCAACCCGTCAGGAACAAAGGCGGGTGCGGGATAATAGGCATGCGGCAGGATCAGACCGCGTTCGGCGGCGGCCTTGGCGATCAACAGCGCCAGATGCGGCTCGTCCCAGGCCAGCGCCATGTCGGCCATCTGAGCAAGACCGGTCGCATCCTGACTTTCGCCGAGGTGCAGAAGGAAGCGCTTGGCCAGCGTCCGGTCCCCGGCCTTGCGCAGCAGTTCCGCCGCAGCCAGCACCGAGGATTGGGTGAAAGCCGCTTCGCGCCAGTCCGGCGTGGCAGGCTTGGCCAGAAGCTTTTCGTCCAGCGTCAGCCCCAGCCGCTCGGCTGCAAGCAGGCCGTAAAACGCTGTCTGATGCGCCGCCGCCGCCTTGTAGCTGCCGCTGCCATCCTTGCCCGCCGCCTCTTGCGCGCGGCCGATCCAGTAATGCGCCCGGGCCAGGCTGATCGGGGTCGACACTCCGGCCAGGAGATGCTGGAAATGCTTCTCGGCCGTGGCGGGATCGTTCAGCCTGCGCAAGGCGATGAAGCCTGCCAGAAACTCCAGGTCGGCATAGGCCGAGGCGCCGCTGTCGGTGGGCAGGTGGTGATTGGCGGCAATCCGGTAGGCGTCCTGTGCTTTGCCGTTCCGCAACAGATAGCGCGCCAGCACGGCCCGGCGTTCGGCCCAGGCGTCCGGACGACCCAGGCTTTCTGCCGAGACCGAGCGTTCCAGGATCAGCTCTTGCGCCTCATCGTAGAGATCCTTCTTCATCCGCCAGATGAACCGGTCATAGGCGAGGCCGGGATCGCCCGCCATCGCCTTCGGCACGGCCTCGATCAGCCCGGTGACACCCTTGCCTTCGCCCTGCAGCGCCAGCCGAGCCCGCGTCAGGGCTTGCAGGTCCTTCGACACACGCGGCAGCATCCGTTCGGCTTCCCGGGCGCGGCCTTCCCACAACAGGGTGTCCAGCCGCAACTCGTGCACAAAGCCGACGGCTTCAGGCAAAAGCGCGATCATCGCCGTTTCTTCCTCGGCCGAGAACGGCAGCTCGGACCAGGCCCGCATCGCCTCGGTCTCTGCCTCGGCCGCCCGACCCTGCGCCAAAAGCGCCTGGACATAGGCCAGCGCGCCGGTCCCGGTCTCGGGTTGACCGGCCTTGAACCAGGCGATCACCCGGGCGGGATCGTCGGACCGCGCGACCGCCGCCTCGCCCTTTTCGCGCAACAGCGGCAGGCCCGGCCAGTCCGGCCTTCGGGCCAGAAACTCCTCGTACTCGCCCAGCCGCCCGTCGCCCGACCGCAGCCGCTGCCATTCGATGACATCGCGCCCCACGCCCGAAGGTGCCACGGCCAGCGCGCCGCTCCAATCCTTGCCCGAAGCAAGGTCCAGTGCAGTGCGCATCGCCTGCGTGGTGTCTGCGAGTGCCGGAAGCGTCTGGAGGCCAAGGGCCAGGACCAGCGCCCGGATCATGTTGTTTCTGCTCATGCAACCGAATCTGCCTGACAGACCGTCAATGGACAACCCACACTTGCGTTAGTGCGCAAGACTTGGCAGCGGGCCGGTCAGCCGCTATGAGAAGCGCGCTTAGGCCGGGCAATTCCGCCCATCAAAGGAGAAGCGTCATGATCAGAGGGTCCCTTCCTGCCCTGGTGACGCCGTTCAAGAACGGCGAGCTGGATCTGGTGACGCTGAAGAAACTTGTGGGTGGGCACCACGGGCGAAAGCCCGACGCTCAGCCATGCCGAACACCAGCGGGTGATCGAGGAAGTCGTTTCCGTCGTCGCGGGCCGGGTGCCTGTCATTGCGGGCGCAGGGTCGAACAACACTGTCGAAGGCATCAGCCTGATGCGCCATGCCGAAAAGGTCGGGGCCACCGCAGCGCTGGTCGTGACGCCCTACTACAACCGGCCGACGCAGGCCGGGCTGATCGCGCATTACACCGCGCTGCACGACTGCTGCCAGCTGCCGATTGTGATCTACAACATCCCGGGCCGTTCCGTGGTGGACATGACGCCTGACACGATGGGAACGCTGGCCAAGCTGCCCCGGATCATCGGCGTCAAGGACGCAACCGGCAAGATCGAGCGGGTCTCGATGCAGCGCGCCTCCTGCGGGGCGGACTTCATCCAGCTGTCCGGCGAAGACGCCACCGCGCTTGGTTTCAACGCCCATGGCGGGGTCGGCTGCATCTCGGTCACCGCGAACGTCGCCCCGCGTCTTTGCGCCGAGTTCCAGGAGGCGACCCTGCGCGGCGACTATGCCAAGGCGCTGGAATACCAGGACCGTCTGATGCCGCTGCACGAGGCGATCTTCATCGAGCCGGGTCTCGTAGGCGCGAAGTACGGGTTGTCGCTGCTGGGTCTGTGCAGCGAAGAGGTCCGCCTGCCGCTGGTCGGCCTGACGGACGGGACCAAGGCCAAGATCAAGGCCGCGATGAAGCACGCCGGGCTGATCTGATCTCGGGGAGCCGGAATTTTTGAAAATTCCGGATCGGAGCCTTTGAAGGCTCCGGTGCGATTTCTTCGAAGAAATCGCGTCGGCGGGGCGCTTGTCATTTCCGCCCCGCCCGATCAAGGTCCGGCCATGCGCAGCTCCAAGACCATCCACGTCATCTCTGCCCATGCCGAGGGCGAAGTCGGTGACGTCATTGTCGGCGGTGTCGCCCCGCCCCTAGGTGAGACCCTGTGGGAGATGCGTGAGGCGCTCTGGCGCGACCAGACCCTGCGCAACTTCGTTCTCAATGAACCGCGCGGCGGGGTGTTCCGCCATGTCAACCTGCTGGTCCCGCCCAAGGACCCCCGCGCGCAGATGGGCTTCATCATCATGGAGCCCGAGGACAACCCGCCGATGTCCGGCTCCAACTCCATCTGTGTCGCCACCGTCCTTCTGGACAGCGGCATCCTGCCGATGACCGAGCCGGTCACCCAGCTGACGCTTGAGGCCCCGGGCGGCCTCGTCACCGTCCGCGCCGATTGCCGGGACGGCAAGGCCGAGCGCATCCATGTCCGCAACCTGCCCTCGTTCGCCGACCGGCTGGACGTACCCCTGGAGGTGCCGGGGGTGGGCCGCCTGACCGTGGACACCGCCTACGGCGCCGACAGCTTTGTCGTGGTCGATGCGCAGGCCCTGGGCTTCAGCCATGCGCCCGAAGAGGCCCATGCGATGGCGAAACTCGGCGTCCAGATCACCAAGGCCGCCGACGAACAGCTCGGCTTCCACCACCCCGAAAACCCGGACTGGCAGCATTTCTCCTTCTGCCTCTTCGCCGGGCCTCTGACCAAAGTTGCCGACGGCTGGGAGACAAGACACGCGGTCTCGATCCGTCCCGGCAAGATCGACCGTTCGCCCACCGGAACAGCCGTTTCTGCCCGGCTCGCGATCCTTGCCGCACGCGGGCAGATCGGCCCGGGTGAGGTGTTGCGCGCCCGGTCCCTGATCGGGGGTCAGTTCGAAGGCCGGATCGTCGGGGCCGCGAAAGTGGGCGACCGGCCCGCGATCCTGCCCGAGATTTCGGGCCGCGCCTGGATCACCGGCACGCACCAGCACATGCTTGACCCCGCCGATCCCTGGCCGCAAGGGTATCGGCTCTCCGACACCTGGGGGGCGCGGTAGCAGCATGCCCCTGACGCAAAACCAGCGCGGCGCGCTGTTCATGACCGCCTCCATGGCGGGCTTTGCGGTCGAGGATGTCTTCGTCAAGGCCGCCGCCGCAACCCTGCCGCTGGGCCAGGTTCTGCTGACCATCGGTCTTCTCGGCATGCTGATCTTCGCCGCCATGGCCGCCCGTCAGGGCGAGGCGCTCTTGCCCCCCGCCTTCCTGTCGCGCCCGATGCTGATCCGCTGCGGGTTCGAGATCACCGGACGGCTGTTCTACGGCCTTGCGATCACCCTGACCGCGCTGTCCACCACCTCGGCGATCCTGCAGGCAACGCCGCTTGTCGTCGTGGCCGGGGCCGCGCTGGTCTTTGGCGAGAAGGTCAGCCCTCAGCGCTGGCTGGCGGTCCTGGTGGGATTTGTGGGTGTCCTCATCATCCTGCGCCCCGGCTCGGACTTCTCGGCGCTGTCCTTGTTGGCCGTTGTCGGGCTGTTGGGCTTTGCCGGGCGCGACCTTGCCACGCGGGCGGCCCCAAAGGGCCTGTCGAACCGCCAGCTGGGCGCGCTGGGGTTTGCGATGCTGGCGACCGCCGGGGTGATCCTTCTTGTTGTCCAGGGCGGGGCCAGGGTTCCCACTGCCCTCGACCTCGCCCACCTTGCCGGAGGCGTGGTCTTCGGCATGTCAGGTTACCACGCCCTGACCTACGCGATGCGGACGGGGGAAGTCTCGGCTGTCACGCCCTTCCGCTATACGCGGCTGATCTTCGCGATGGTCCTGGCGATGCTGTTGTTTGGCGAACGCCCGGACCTTGCGACCTGGATCGGCGCTGGGTTGGTCGTAGGATCGGGGATCTTTGCGCTGACGCGAAAGTAGGGTGGGCAATCCTGCCCACCCCACCTGACCACGCTCAGGCCGCGGCCTTTTCGCCGCCGAAGCGCCCGTAGAACGTCTGACCCTTCTCGGCCATCTCGCGCAGAAGCGCCGGCGCATGAAAGCGCGGGCCGAACTGGGCGGTCAGGCCCCGGCAGATCTCGACCGCACGACCGGCACCGATGATGTCCAGCCACGAGAACGGCCCGCCCGACCACGGCGCGAAGCCCCAGCCCAGGATCGCGCCCACATCGCCTTCGCGGATGTCGGTCAACACGCCCTCTTCCAGCGCGCGGACCGCCTCAAGCACCTGCGCGAACAACAGGCGATGCTGCACATCGGTCAGGGACGGTTGCGCCTTGTCGAGTGGATACTTGTGGTCCAACCCGTCCCACAGGCCCAGCCGCTCGCCCTTGTCGGAATAGGCGTAGAAGCCCGCGTTGGCCTTCTTGCCGAGACGCCCTTCATCGGCCATCCAGAACAGAACCTTGTCCACCGCCTCGTCTGGGTAGTCGGCCCCCATCGCGGCTTTCGTCGCCTTGGCGATCTTCACGCCGAGGTCGATCGAGGTTTCATCCACCAACTGCAGCGGGCCCAGCGGCATCCCGACCAGCTTCGCCGCATTCTCGACCAGTGCCGGTTCGACCCCTTCGGCCACCATGCGGATGCCCTCGTTGATGTAGGGGATGATGCAGCGGTTGGCGTAGAAGAACCGCGCGTCATTGACGACGATCGGGGTCTTGCGGATCTGCCGCACGAAATCCAGCGCCTTGGCAACGGCCACATCGCCGGTCGACTTGCCCCGGATGATCTCGACCAAGTTCATCTTGTCGACGGGCGAGAAGAAGTGAATGCCGATGAACTGTTCCGGCCGTTTCGAGGCCGCCGCCAGCCCGGTGATCGGCAAGGTCGAGGTGTTGGTGGCATAGATGCAATCGGTCACGGCCTCGACCTTGTGGGTCACGTCGGCCTTGATCTTCGGGTCCTCGAAGACCGCCTCCACCACCAGATCAACGCCCGCCAGCGCGGCATAATGCGTCGTCGCGGTGATCCGGCCCAGCACTTCGGCCTTCTTCTCCGCGGTGACCTTGCCGCGCTTCATGCCCTTGTCGAGGATGGCTTCCGAATGGGCCTTGCCCCGGTCGGCGGCTTCCTGGCTTGCGTCGATCAGCACCACCTCGATCCCGGCATTGGCGGAGACATAGGCGATGCCAGCCCCCATCATCCCCGCGCCGATCACGCCCAGCTTCTTGACTACCTGGTCCGCGACCTTCGGCCGGTTCGCGCCTTTCTCCAGCGCCTCCTTGTTGATGAACAAGGACCGGATCATCGCCGACGACGACGGGTTCATCAGCACGCTAGTAAAGTGCCGCGCCTCGATCTTCAGGGCGGTGTCGAAAGGCACCAGCGCGCCTTCATAGACCGCAGCCAGCAGCGCCTTGGCCGCCGGATAGACCCCCATCGTCTTGCCATGCACCATGGCCGAGGCACCGACAAAGGTCGGAAAGCCCGCCGGATTGTAGGGTGCGCCGCCGGGCATCTTGTAGCCCTTGGCATCCCATGGCTTCACCAGATCGGCGTCCGTGGCCGACAGCACCCATTCCTTGGCCCGCGCCAGCAGGTCTTCGGGGGCCACGACCTCGTCGATCAGGCCCGCGCCCTTGGCGGATTTCGGGTCGGAAAGCTTGCCTTCCAGCAGGAACGGTGCCGCCATCATCGCGCCCAGCTTGCGCGACAGCCGCGTCGTGCCGCCCGCACCAGGGAAAATGCCGACCATGATCTCGGGCAGGCCGATCTTGGCCCTCGGGTTGTCGGCAGCGATGATCCGGTGACACGACAGCGGCAGCTCCAGCCCGATGCCCAAAGCCGTGCCGGGCAGCGCCGCAACAATCGGCTTTCCACCCTTCAGCGTCTTCGGGTCCATCCCCGCGCGCTCGATCTTGCGCAGGACCTTGTGCATGGTCATCACGCCGTCAAAGATCGCCCCCGCCCCCCCGGCCCGCATCTGGGCAATGACGTTCAGGTCCATCCCCCCGGCGAAATCCTTCTTTCCGCTGGTGATGATGATTCCCTTGACCGCCGTATCGGCCAGCGCCTGATCCACCAGGTCGGACAACAGCCCGAAAGCCTCGGTCGACATCACGTTCATCGACTTGGACTTCACATCCCAGGTGATGGTGGCAACGCCCTCGGCGTCCGTTTTCATGGTGAAGTCGGTCATCCTAGTTCTCCTCGATCGGCCAGGGCGCATCGGCCAGCCGGGTGTAAAGCATCGGCCAACGCGCATCGTTGGTGGTGTTCTGAATCCTGATGGCCTTCCAGAGGCCGTCATAGGTGCCGATCCACATCTTGGAATGGAACGTGGGCAGCACCTGCCGGGGACCACTCATCAGCCTGGTGTCATAGATCCCGATGACATGATCGTTGCCGACGAACCGCGCGACCTTGGCGGTGCGGAGCATGGCAGTCACGCCAAGGCTCTGGATCATGTCGTTGAAATCGTCGAACCCGTCCTCCAGGTCCTTCAAGGTCCTTACGGTCAGACTTGCGGAAGCGGTAATGATGTTCAGCGGCAACTGGATGCGCGCGGCGTAATCTTCGAACCGCTCACGCAAAACGATGTCGCCCATGTCGTCGAGATAGCTTTGCAGAATTTCCTTGGCTGGCATCAATCGCATGTCCCAATGGCTTGGGCACCACGCCGAGGCGGCGGTGGACACCCGTCTCGAAGAACGATCCAGAAAAGGATCATTTTCCGAGATACAACCAAGAGGCGAAATTTCAAGAGCTTCCGCAGCGACATGCAGCCGCCCGATTGACGGAACCGGATCAAGGGGCGCAATCATTGGCCGACCTCGCGGGGCCAGCCGGGATAGGGGGTGCCGTCCTTCTTCGCGAAGGTCCGCAACCCGTTCCGGCGTGAATAGTGCAGGTCGATGTCGGGGTAGTGACAGTCGTCTTCGTCAAAGCGCGCGCCGACGATGAAAAGGGTGGCCGGGGCGTCGCTGTCGTTGCGCAGGCAATGGGCGTTGGGCACACCGGCAGGCCATGCGACACAGGCGCCTGGGCCGATCTGGCGCGGGCCGCCGTCTTCAAGCAGCGTCACCGTCCCGTCGAGGATGTAGAGAAACTCGTCCTCCTCCTCATGCCAGTGGCGCAAGGACGTCTGCCCGCAGGGGGCAAGGATTTCGACAAACGCGCCGAACTGGGTCAGCCCGCCCGCATCGGACAGCGCGATGTCCCACGCGTCGCCAAGGTCGGAAAACTCGGCCGGATAGTTGTTCTTGCAGTAGACCTCCGGCACCGATCCAGCGCGCAGCACCTGCGAACGGGGGGTGCCATCCCAGGGCTTGCCCCAGGGCGCGCGGAGGCCCAACAGTTCTTCCGGCAGGTCGCCGCCCTTCAGGACCGTGCCATCCGCCGCCTCGATCCGCCAGGTCGTGTCACCGTTGATCTGGCGGCGGCCATCGTCGGGATAGGTGCAGATGTCGCCCTTGGCACGCGAACCGACGATCAGCCAGCGCGCCGGCACGTCCCCGCGATTGGTCAGGTGGTGGCCATTTGGCTGCCCATGCTGCCAGCAGGCCGCATCGCCGGGGAAAAGGTCGGTCATGCCGCTGTCGTCGCGCAGGGTGACCGTGCCGGACAGCACGTAAATGAACTCATCTTCCGCCGAGTGCCAGTGCCGGTGGCTGGACCACCCACCCGGCTCAAGCGTGTCGAGATAAGCCCCGAACTGGGTCAGCCCGCCTGCGACCGACAGGTGCACGGTCCGCAGACCCTGTTCGCCGCTGACCGGAGCCATGGCGGGATCGACGATCATCGCGACACCTCCACCGGAAGGCTGCCATCGACATGACCGAAGATGTCGGCGTCAGTCATCGGCCAGTGTCCGGCAGTGACGGACCTGTACTGCGCCTGGGAAAACAACCACCTGTCGGCCCGGCGGACCAGCGTGTGTCCCGACACGTGCGGGTAGGCGATGGATGCGCCGTCGACGAGGATATGGGTATGATGCCACCCCTCGATCCGGTCGCGGGCGACATACTCGGCCGCACGCGCGACGCGTTCGTAATGCGTTACCCCGCGCGCCTGCAGACCTTGCGAGAGGACCTCGAAGGTCGGACGCAGCTCTTCGCGGGTCGAGACCAGGATATCGGCAGTCGAGGTATGGATCAGGTAGGGCAGGTCGATCATCGCGACATAGGTCTCGAAGTCGCCCGCAAGCACGGCAACCGAGACCACGTTCAGCGCGTCCTGATACAGGTTCAGAGGGTTCATCTTGGCCCCGTCCAGTCGCTGCCGTCCTTGTAGGTAAAACGCGCCTTGCCGGCCTCCATCTCGACCCGCAGGTCCACGTCGGAATAGGTCGCGACTTCGCGCGGCGCTTTCGACCCGACGACGAGGAACCTCGCCACCCAGTCGCTGCGGTTGATGAAATGGTGTCCGTCGCTCGATCCGGCCGGGAAGGCGGCACAATCCCCCGCCTGCATCACCGTTTCGCCCGCGTCCTGCACCAGCACACATTCGCCCTCGGTCACCATGACGAACTCGTCTTCGTTCAGATGCCAGTGCCGCAACGATGACAGTGCGCCGGGCTCCAGGCTGACCAGGTTCACCCCGAACTGGGTCAGCCCGCCTGCATCGCCCAGCCGCAGGGACGACCGGCCCTTCATCATGCTGGCATAGGGTTCCGGGTAGATCGAACCGGTTTTCACCGGCACTTTCGTCAGGTCAAGCACGGGCATGAAAACCTCCTCCGGTTGGGCCTGCGCCCGACCGGGAAGCCTCAGGCCTCAGGCGGACAGGGCAAGCGCTTCGAACTGTCCGTTCAATTCGGGCATCGACAGGAAGGTATAGTTCAACATCTCGGTGCGAAGGCCAAGGGCGGTATGGCGGCAGTAGTAGACCGCCTGCGAGATGCGCGAGGCCTCGGCCGGGAAGGCGATCTCCTGCCAGTCGACCCAGACACGGAAACGCCCCGCCCGCGGCAGGTCGATCGCCGAGACGGTGGGACGCAGCATCACGACCCCGCGCTCGATATAGGCCTTGCGCAGGTGATCGAAGATCCCGCAGGCCTGTTCGGGCGCGCTGATGACAAGTCGGCTTGTGCCAAGGAAGACCGGCAGCGGATACTCGAAATCCGCGACAAGTGCGTCGATCTGACCCGACAGCAGAAATTCGCCGCGCCGCTGCAAATGCGATGTAATCTGTGAATACAGCATCAAAAGGGTTCCCAAAACGATTTGGATGTCCGTCAATCTTGGGAGAATCACCCTTAACGCGACGTAGGATTGCGACATCGCATCCGACGAAAACGACATCAACGCTGGGTTGCATCCCCCGCATGTCGTTTGCGTCACCTGTGTCGCACCCCTGCATCACACCCGCTCGATGATGGTGGCCGCGCCCATCCCGGACGCGATGCAGAGTGTCGCGAGACCCATCGCTTTGTCCTGCCGCTCCAGCTCGTCCAAGAGCGTGCCGATGATGATCGCGCCGGTGGCCCCCAAGGGGTGCCCCATGGCGATCGACCCCCCGTTGACGTTGACCAGCGCGGGGTCGACGTCGAAGGCCTGCTGGAACCGCAGGACGACGCTGGCGAAGGCTTCGTTCACCTCGAACAGGTCAAGGTCGCCGATCTGCAGCCCGCTATCCTGCAGGATCTTCTGCGTCGCGGGGACCGGGCCGGTCAGCATGATCGTGGGATCGGTGCCGATCTTTGCCGTGGCGCGGATGCGGGCGCGGGGTTTCAGCCCGTGGGCCTTGCCGAAGGCAGCGTCGCCGATCAGAACCGCCGCCGCACCGTCCACGATCCCGCTGGAGTTCCCGGCATGGTGGATGTGGTTGATCCGCTCCAGATGCGGATATTTCATCATCGCGACCTTGTCGAAGCCGGGCATCATCTCGCCCATCTCCTTGAACGCAGGTTTGAGCGCCCCCAACGCCTGCATGTCGGTGCCGGGGCGCATGTATTCGTCGGTGGACAGGATGGGCAGCCCGTTCTGGTCCTTGATCGTCAGGACGGATTTCGAGAACCGACCTTCCGCCCAGGCCACCGCTGCCCGGCGCTGCGATTCCATCGCCAGCGCGTCGGCCTGATCGCGGGTAAAGCCGTATTCGGTGGCGATGATGTCCGCACTGATGCCTTGCGGCACGAAGTAGGTCTTCATCGCCAGCCCCGGATCGACGGCAATCGCCGCCCCGTCCGACCCCATGGGGACCCGCCCCATCATCTCGACCCCGCCCGCGATATAGGCGTGGCCCGCGCCACCTTTGACCTGGTTCGCCGCCAGGTTCACCGCCTCCATTCCGCTGGCGCAGAACCGGTTGATCGCCAGCCCCGGGATACGTTCGTCCAGGTCCGAGGCGAGGACCGCCGACCGTGCCAGACAGCCGCCCTGCTCGCCCACTTGCGTGACGTTGCCCCAGATCACATCCTCGACCGCGTGACCTTCCAGCCCGTTCCGCTCTTTCACCGCGTTCAAGACCTTGGCCGACAGCGCGACCGAGGTCAGTTCGTGCAAGGAGCCGTCGGGGCGGCCCTTGCCACGCGGGCTGCGGACGGCGTCGTAGATGAAAGCGTCGGTCATGGTGGTCTCCTTATGCGGGGAAGGCCCGCGTCAGCAGGTCATAGGGGTGTTTCCAGCCGGGCAGGGCGCTGATGCGGTCCAGCCAGCGGTCGATGTTGGGCCAGTCCTTGCGGTCAAAGCCGAAGGGCTCCGGGTAGTAGAGGTAACCGCAGCACGAGAGGTCGGCGATGGTGACGGCCTCGCCCGCGATCCAGTTGCGACCGTCGAGGTGGTCGTTCAGCACGGTGTAGGCGGCTTTCAGGCGGCCCTGCATGAAGGGGATCACGGCTTCGGGGCGCTTGTCCGGGGCGAGGAAGTTCATCAGGAACCGCGTGGTGCCGATGGCGGTGGAAAGCTTGTGGTTGTCCCAGAAGAGCCAGCGCAACACCTCGCGCCGTTCAGCGGCGGAGCGCCCCCCCAGCTTGCCGGTCTTGGAACTGATGTAGTCCAGGATCACCCCCGACTGCGTCAGCGTGGTGTCGCCATCGACAAGCACCGGAACCTCGCCCATCTCGTTGATCGCCTTGAACTCCGGGCTGCGCGCTTCGCCCTTGAAGAAGTCGACGAAGACCGGCTCCCACTCAAGGTCGGCCATCTCCAGCGCCAGGGCGCATTTGTAGGCGTTGCCGCTTTCGCCGAAGGAATACAGCTTCATGGCCAGTCTCTCCCGTGTCAGGTCGGACGGGCCCGATGGCCCGCCCCTCGGGCAGAAGCCTAGAACGCCTCGGCGGCCAGCGCCATGACCGTGTCCGCGCCGCTTTCGATCCGGGCGAGGTGCATCCCGCAGGCGGGCAGTTGGCGGGCCATGTAGAACTGGCCCGTGGCGATCTTCGCCTCAAGGAAGTCGCGGTCCTGCGCGCCCTCGTCCAGCGCCACATAGGCGGCCTTCGCCATCTTGGTCCACATCAGGCCCAGGCTGACATGGCCCATCATGTGCATGAAGTCATAGGACCCGGCCAGCGCGGCATTGGGGTTCTTCATGCCGTTCTGCATGAAGAACATCCCCGCCTGCTGCAGCGCCTTCGAGGCAGCTTTCAGGGGTTCCACGAAACCCCTCATCCGGTCATCGCCGTCATGCGACTTGCATTCGGCCTTCACCATCTCGAAGAACGCCATCACATGCTTGCCGCCATCGGTGCCGAGCTTGCGGCCCACTAGGTCAAGCGCCTGGATGCCGTTCGCGCCTTCATAGATCTGGGCGATGCGGGCGTCGCGGGCGAACTGCGACATGCCCCATTCCTCGATATAGCCGTGCCCGCCATAAATCTGCTGGGCCTGCACCGCCATCTCGAAACCCTTGTCGGTCTGGAAGCCCTTCAACACGGGCGTCAGCAATCCAACCAGCCCGTCCGCCGCCATGTCGCCGGTATGCGCCCGGTCGATCAGCGTCGCCCCCCAGTAGGTGAGCGCGCGGGCCCCTTCGACAAAGCTCTTCTGCTCCATCAGATTGCGGCGGATGTCGGGGTGGACGATCAGCGGGTCGGCCGGACCACTGGGGTTCTTCACCCCGGTCACGTCGCGGCCCTGCAGCCGGTCTTTCGCATAGGCAAGGGAGTTCTGATAGGCCGCCTCCGCCACCGCATAGCCCTGCAGCGCCACACCAAGCCGGGCCTCGTTCATCATCGTGAACATGGCCTTCATGCCCTTGTGCAAGTCGCCCAGCAGCCAGCCTGTCGCCCCGTCGTAGTTCATCACACAGGTGGCGTTGCCGTGGATGCCCATCTTCTCTTCGACCTTGCCCACGGACACGGCATTGCGGGCACCCAAGGAACCATCCTCGTTCACCAGCACCTTCGGCACGATGAACAGGGAAATCCCCTTCGTCCCCTCACCGCCACCCGGGGCCTTGGCCAGCACCAGATGCACGATGTTCGACGCCATGTCGTGGTCACCGGCCGAGATGAAGATCTTCTGCCCGGTGATCTTGTAGGACCCATCCGCCTGCGGCTCGGCCTTGGTGCGCATCATCCCCAGATCGGTGCCGCAATGCGGTTCCGTCAGGTTCATGGTGCCGGTCCATTCACACGACACCATCTTCGGCAACCACTTTGTCTTCTGCTCGTCCGTGCCATGCACCTTGATCGCCGAATAGGCGCCATGGGTCAGGCCCTGGTACATGTTGAACGCCATGTTGGCCGAAACAAACGTCTCGTTCACCGCGGTGTGCATCAGGTAGGGCAGACCCTGCCCGCCGTATTCCGGGGCCGCGTCCAGCGCCATCCAGCCGCCATCACTCAGCGTCTTGAACGCCTCCTTGAAGCCCTTGGGCGTGCGGACGACGCCGTTTTCAAGGGTGCAACCTTCGACGTCGCCCACCCGGTTCAGAGGGGTCAGAATGTCCTGGGCCACTTTCGCGGCCTCATCGAACACGGCCTCGGTGAAGCTTCTGTCCAGATCCGCATAGCCGGGAATGTCGGCTTCGGAGACCTTCAGAACGTCGTGCAGCAGGAACTGCATGTCCTTCACGGGGGCGGTGTAGCTGGGCATTCTTCTCTCCTCTTCCCTGTCATGTACCGCGCCCTGGGGGCGCGGGTCGTTCAGGCCGCGCGCTTGGGCACCAAGCCCTTCGCTTCGGCGTCCGTCAGCTCGGCCTTCAGGTCCGCAATGGCCACGTCCAGCTCTTGGCGCTGGGCCTCCATCTCGGCCAGCCGCTTCACGGCCAGATCGTAGGCCTTCTGCCGTTGGGCGGTCAGGCCGTTGTCGCGGTCATAAAGGTCCAGCGTCTGCCGGATATCCTCCAGGCTGAAGCCGAACCGCTTGCCGCGCAGGATCAGCGCCAGCCGCGCCCGGTCGCGCCGGGTGAACAGCCGCCTGGTCCCGATCCGGATCGGGGTCAGCAGTTCCTTGGCCTCGTAGAACCGCAGCGTGCGCGGGGTCACGTCATAGGCCTCGCACATCTGGCGGATGGTCATCACATCGCTTGGTACATCGGTGGTCATGGTCAACTCGTAATTGGGAAGCATCAACTGGCCGGCAGATGCGAACCCACAGCTTTGATTACCAGAGCAGTTGACGTTAACGTCACTGTGACGTCACGTCAGAACCGCGCCTGACGTGAAGTCAGCACGCGGTGGGCAACTCTGGCGGGTGCCGCAACGGCAAGGGCCGGGCATTTCGGCCCGGCCCTGTCGCGGTCGTGGGTGCGCAGTCCTACTGCAGGATCATGCCCTCGGGCCAGGTCAGCGCCTGTTCCAGCGTGATCGTCTCCTTGGCCCCGGCGGGCAGGTCGAACTCCCAGGCAAGAATACCGCGCTGGCCGTCGACGTCGGTTTCCGTCGGCTCCGGGCTGGCAGTGACGTCGATCTCCAGATCGTCCTGCTCGCTGTAGGGCACCTGGTCCAGGATGCGCACCGGCCAGTCCTCGTCACCGGAGTTCTCGACCGTGATCACCGCGCTTTCGGTCTGCTGGTTCGACGAAGTGAACACCCCCGTCTCGCCCCCCGCCCGCTTCGGCATCTCGCGCTTGACCCGAAGCGTCTCGATCGCGCCGAAACCCACGTCGGTCTCAACCCCCGGAGCGATCACGTCCAGCCAGGTGGACCCGACCAGCACCCCCTCACGGAACAGCATCGCCTGACCTGGAAGCAGCGGTTCGTCACTGCCATTGGTGAAACTGGCCATGACAAAAGCAGTGCGGTCGATACGGGGGACAGCGACAGCCTCCACGACGGGCGAGAAATCCAGGCTGTCCAGCGCCAGCCGCAGATCCTCGGCCCCGGCCGCGACGGTCACAAGTTCGGGGTAGATGTAGACGACCGTATCCCCTTCCAGCGCCACGCCAGCGGTGATGGCACCGGGGGCGGCCTCGGCGACAGGCTCGGCCATCATTGCCAAGTCGGCCTCGGCCATCGACTTGCGGGACAGGCCTTCCTCATCGACCTCTGGCCCGATGGAGCGCAGTTCCGGCCAAAGTTGCGAGGGGGCGGCCTGTTCCGAGGGACGCGAGGACGACAAGGTCAGCTCCACCCCGTCCCAATCCTCGCCCGTGTACTGGGTCACCAGGACCGACCGGTCGAGCGTCAGCTTTTCGCCGTCCTTGCGGGTGAGGTTCAGGTCATAGACCGGCCGCCAGCTGGCGTTGCCGACATATTGGGTGATCGTCACCGTCTCTTCACCCGCCTCTGCCGCCGTCACCGCCACCGACAGCGCCGTATAGTTCATGTCGGCTGAGGGGAGGGCATCATAACCCGCCTGCGCCTTGGCCAGCGCCTCCTGTGCCTCGGTCAGGGCCTTCTGGGCCGGCGGCAACTCCGCCTTTGCGGAAAGTGCTGCCTGCCGGGCGGCCAGCGTCTCGGTGCCGATCATTCCTGCCATCGCCTTGATCGTCTCGGGTGTCGCTCCGTCCGGCAGTGCCCCGGTGAAGGACGACAGGAACCGCACCTGAGCCTCCGCAGCATCCACCTTGGCCTGCACCGCCTCCAGCGCCAGTTGCGCCGTCTCCGCCGCCGTCTGAGCCGCCTCGATGGCCGCCTTCGCAACTTCCTGCTCCGGCGTCAGCGGGTCCTCGCGCGGCGGCAGTCGGTCGGCGCGCAGGTTGAAGGCGCCCAGCTGCAAGCCATCCGAGGGGGCCATCCGGATCATGCCCGGATCGCTGTCATCGGGCAGGTCGGTAACCAGAAGCTCATGACTGCCTGCACTGGGCGCAGCGAAGGTCACCTCGCGCGTCAGCTTTGCGCCATCAGGGTAGACGGTGACAGCGGTGATCCGGCTGGTGGCCGCGATGGTATCAGCGCAGGCGGGAAGGGCGGTCGTGGCAAGAAGGGCGGCAATCAGGGCGCGCATCGGCGGGGCCTTTCGGTTGGAGGTCACGCGGACCGTAGGCCTGTCAGGAGGCCTGCGGCAAGGGCGGGATACCCGTCCCAAGGATTGCCACCCGGCGCGCGTCCTGGGTTGGATCAGGCGCAAGAAACGAAAAAGGCCCCGGCTTTCACCGAGGCCTCGTTCCGTCAATGATTGAACCCTCAGCCCTTCTTCAGGACCTTGGACCCCAGAAGCTCGGCAATCTGCACCGCGTTCAGCGCCGCGCCCTTGCGCAGGTTGTCGGACACGCACCACAGGCTCAGCCCGTTGTCGATGGTCGAATCCTGGCGGACGCGCGACACGTAGGTCGCATACTCGCCCACGCATTCGATCGGCGTGATGTAACCACCCGGCTCGCGCTTGTCGATCAGCATCACCCCCGGCGCTTCGCGCAGAATGTCCTGGGCTTCCTGCCAATCCAGGAAATCCTCGAACTCGATGTTGATCGCCTCTGAATGGCCGACGAAGACCGGAACCCGGACACAGGTCGCGGTGACCTTGATCTTGGGGTCGAGGATCTTCTTCGTCTCGGCCACCATCTTCCATTCTTCCTTGGTCTCGCCCGAGTCCAGGA
>LNFM01000554.1_pt1 | contig 141560 bp, 132 predicted proteins | sample 596031 | NCBI WGS metagenome assembly LNFM01 (sample SAMN04254537, study PRJNA301005) | activated carbon metagenome | isolation source: dual media filters at the Ann Arbor, Michigan drinking water treatment plant | place: USA: Ann Arbor
CGACCTCGTCGACGATGGCGTAGGAATGGCCGCGCTGGACCATGTCCTCCAGCCGGTACTTCATGTTGTCGCGCAGATAGTCGAAGCCGTATTCATTGTTGGTGCCGTAGGTGATGTCGCGCGAATAGGCCTGCTGGCGCTCGGAATCGTCGAGGCCATGGACGATCACGCCGACGGTCAGGCCGAGGAAATTGTAGATCTGGCCCATCCATTCGGAGTCGCGGCGGGCAAGATAGTCGTTGACGGTGACGACATGGACGCCCTTGCCGGCCAGCGCATTGAGATAGACCGCCAGCGTCGCCACCAGCGTCTTGCCTTCGCCGGTCTTCATCTCGGCGATATCGCCCTCGTGCAGCACCATGCCGCCGATCAGCTGGACGTCGAAATGGCGCTGGCCTAGGGTGCGCTTGGCGGCTTCGCGCACCGTGGCGAAGGCCGGAACCAGGATGTCGTCGAGGGTCTTGCCGGCGGCGAGCTGCTCACGGAACTCGCCGGTGCGGGCTTTCAGCGCTGCGTCCGACAGCGCCGCAAGCTCGGGCTCAAGCGCATTGATGGCGTTGACGCGGGACTGGTATCCCTTCACCCGCCGGTCGTTGGAGGAGCCGAAAAACTTGCGGGCGAGCGCGCCGATCATGCCAAATCCTGCCTTTGCGGTGACTTGCGTTGCAAGCCGTGACGTGGTCCGCCCAAATTACCTATCAACTCACCGTGACGCGTGACGGCCAACACCCGGTTTCCGGGTCGTCGACCTGATGAGTGGGAATTAAGCGATCCAGGGTTCAACGGCAAAAAACCGCAGCAAAATAAGCGTGGTTGCCGCTGAACGATCCGGCAGAGATATGGCTGGCCCACGGCCTTGTCAACGTGGCGTTATAGGTCAAGGAAATCATCATTTTGACAGACTTTTCGCGTTGCCAAGGCCCGGTGATTGGGCGAGTGTCCCGGCGCCTTTGGCGTTCCCCTTCTTCAAGACAAGGATTTTGCATGACCTCCCCGTCCCCGGAAACGAATCTGCGCTTCGGTACGGCCATCTCGCGGGCTTCCCTGGCCGCGGTCGGCTGCCTGGCCGCGGTTCTGGCCGCCGGTCTGCCGGTTCGCGCCCAGGACAACCCCGTGCTCGCCAAGGTCAACGGCGCGGAGATCCGCCAGAGCGACGTAGCACTCGCCGAGGAGGAACTCGGCCCCAGCCTCGCCCAGATGGACCCGGCGACCAAGAAGGAGAGCGTGCTGTCGTTCCTCATCGACCTCAAGATCGTCGCCAAGGCCGCCGAGGACAAGAAGGTCGAGAACGCCGAGGACTTCAAGAAGCGCCTGGCGTTTACCCGCAGCCGGCTCCTGATGGACAGCCTGCTGGCCACCGAAGGCAAGGCCGCGACCACCGACGAGGCGATGAAGAAAGTCTATGAGGAGGCTTCCAAGCAGATCACCGGCGAAATGGAAGTTCGCGCCCGGCATATCCTGGTCGAGACCGAGGATGAGGCCAAGGCGGTCGCGGAAGAAGTCAAGAAGGGCGCCGATTTCGCCGAACTGGCCAAGAAGAAGTCCAAGGATCCCGGCGCCTCCGATGGCGGCGATCTCGGTTTCTTCACCAAGGAGCAGATGGTGCCGGAATTCTCCACCGTGGCCTTTGCGATGGAGCCCAACAAGGTCTCCGACCCCGTGAAGTCGCAATTCGGCTGGCACATCATCAAGGTCGAGGAAAAGCGCAACCGCAAGGCGCCGGAGTTCGAGCAGGTCAAGGCCCAGATCGAAACCTACGTGACGCGCAAGGCGCAGGCCGACTACGTCGCGAAGCTGCGCGAAACCGCCAAGGTTGAGCGCATGGACAAGCCGGCCGAAGCCGCCAAGAGCGACACCAAGCCGGACCCCGCAAAGCCCGCGGATTCCAAGATGGCGCCGGCGAAGAAGTAAATCGACTCTATCGTCGTCCCGGCGAACGCCGGGACCCATAGCCACCGATGTTGGTTGTGGCGCCCGCAAGAAGCTGCAGCGTGAACAACAACGTATGCCGGTGGTTATGGGTCCCCGCGTTCGCGGGGACGACGCGGGAGGGGCATGCACACATCACCCCTCTCCCACCCGGACGGTGAAGGTGATAGAGAGCGCTTCCCCTCTCGAAGCCGGAAGCCCTGTATGTCCACTGCCGTCTCCCCCCTCGCCCCGACCGATGTCCCCGAGATGCCCGCGATTGCGGGCGTCAGGCTGGCGACCGCCGCCGCCGGCATCCGCTACAAGGGGCGTACCGACGTGCTGCTCGCGGTGATGGACAAGGGGACGACGGTCGCCGGGGTCTTCACCCGGTCGAAATGCCCGTCCGCCCCGGTGGAATGGTGCCGCGCCCGGCTTGGCGGCGGATCCTCCAAGGCAGGATTTGCCCGCGCGCTGGTGGTGAATTCCGGAAACGCCAACGCCTTCACCGGAAAAACGGGAAGACAGGCGACGACATTGACGGCCGCGATCGCCGCCAAGGCGGTCGGCTGCGCCGCCAACGAGGTCTATCTGGCTTCGACCGGCGTGATCGGCGAACCGCTCGACGCCACCAAGTTCGACGGTGTGCTGGCGACGCTGGCGGCAAGTGCTGCGCCGGACGACTGGATGAACGCGGCGCGGGCGATCATGACCACCGACACCTTCCCGAAGGTCGCGACCGCCACCGTCAGGCTCGGCAAGGCCGACGTCACCATCAACGGCATCGCCAAGGGCGCCGGCATGATCGCGCCTGACATGGCGACCATGCTGTCGTTCGTGTTCACCGACGCGCCACTGTCTCCGGCCGTGCTGCGGTCGCTGCTCAGAAGCGGCGTCGAGGACACTTTCAACGCCGTCACCATCGACAGCGACACCTCGACGTCGGACACGCTGCTGGCGTTCGCGACAGGGGCGGCCGCCGCGCACGGCGCGCCAAAGATCACGCGCGCCAGCGATCCCAGGCTGAAGGCTTTTACGCGAGCGTTCCGGCACGTGCTGGCCGATCTCGCCGAACAGGTGGCCCGCGACGGCGAAGGCGCGCGCAAGCTGGTCGAGATCATCGTCGAGGGCGCGACCACCAAGACCTCGGCGCGCCGGATCGCGATGTCAGTGGCGAACTCGCCGCTGGTCAAGACAGCGATCGCCGGCGAGGACGCCAATTGGGGCCGCGTGGTGATGGCGGTCGGCAAGGCCGGCGAACCCGCCAACCGCGACAGGCTTTCGATCTCGTTCAACGGCATCCGCGTCGCCAAGAGCGGCGCGCGCGACCCGTCCTACAACGAGGCCGAGGTTTCCGAGGTGATGAAGAGCCCGAAGATCCAGATCAGAATCGGGCTCGGCCTCGGCAAGGGCCGCGACCGGGTGCTGACCTGCGACCTCACCAAGGAATATGTCGCCATCAACGGCGACTACCGGTCGTGATCGCTACTTGGATGTCATTCCGGGGCGGCGCGAAGCGCCGAGCCCGGAATCTCGAGATTCCGGGTTCAATGCTGACGCATTGCCCCGGAATGACAGGTAGAACGCTGGCAGGGATGCATGGCTGAGGTCAAGCTTACCCTCGTGGTGGCCTGCGCGCTGGTTGACGCCGACAAGCGCGTGCTGATCGCGCAGCGTCCGGAAGGCAAGGCGCTCGCCGGCCTGTGGGAATTCCCCGGCGGCAAGGTCGAGCCCAGCGAACGGCCGGAGCAGACCCTGATCCGCGAACTGCATGAGGAACTCGGCATCGACGTCAGCGAGCCGTGCCTGGCGCCGCTGACCTTTGCCAGCCACGCCTATGACGGCTTTCATCTGCTGATGCCGCTCTACATCTGCCGGCGCTGGGAGGGCACAGCGATCGCGCGCGAGGGCCAGCAACTGGCCTGGGTCCGCGCCAACCGGCTGCGCGACTACAAGATGCCGGAAGCGGACATCCCGCTGATCCCGCATCTGATTGATTTGCTGATGTGAATTTGGCTGGCCGGCGGTCCACGCAGGGGCCCCGACGCAAAATCGCGAAAACAACCCCATGCAAAGTAGAACGCCGCCACGTCCGCAGGCGTCATGCCCGGACCTGAACCGGGCATCCATCATTCTTCAAAGAGTCTTGCGAAGCGGATGGATTGCCGGGTCAAGCCCGGCAATGACAACTGGTCACTTCTTCCCCTTCACCGCCGCCTCCAGGCTCGCCTTCGCCGAGCCCGGCTTGAGCGGCTGCTGCTGGCTTTCATGCGGCGCCCAGCCGGACAGCCAGATGATGTCGAAGGTCGCGCGGAGGCGGCCGTCGGGATCGGAAAACCGTTCGGCGTAAATCTGCGCCATCCGCAACAGCGTGGCGCGGCGGGTCGGGGTGCGCCGTCGCTCGACCAGGACATTGGTGGCGCCCATGCGCCGCAGATCCCGCATCAGAGAAAACGCGCTGTCGTAGCGCACCACGACGCGGTCGACGTCGGTGACCGGCAGCGCCAGCCCGGCGCGCTGCAACAGGCTGCCGATATCGCGCAGATCCGCGAACGGCGCGACCCGCGGCGACGCCCCGCCCTCGCATTCGGCTTCGGCCGCGGCAAAGGATTGCCGGAGCTCGGCCAGCGTGTCGCCGCCTGTCATCGCCGCCAGCAACAGCCCGTCGGGCTTGAGCGCCCGGCGGATCTGCGCCAGCACGCCTGGCAGATCGTTGACGAACTGAAAGGCGAGCGCGGAAACCGCCAGATCGAGCGATTGCGGCGGCAGCGCCAGTGCTTCGCGGTCCTCGGCATCGACATGGCGGATCGATTGGCAGCGCGCGCGCAAGGCTTCCTGCAGCGCCACGCCCGGCGTCCAGATATCCGCTGCGGCGGAAAATTCCCGCGTTACTGCCTGCAGCCGATCGATCATGTCCTCGATGACCCGATCAAGCAGAAAGTTCGCCGGCGCGCCGCGCCGCGCCCGGTCCTGACGCGCGCGCAAAAGCGCGCGATCGAACAGGGCAGGCGTGGAATTCGCTGTCGAAGCCATGCCGGTTGGTTACGCCCACCACCCTGCCTCTGGCAATCCTGCGCTTGAGCGAGCCGAGGTGCGGCGCTAGCTTCACGTACATGGACGCCGAGGCCTCGCCACCACGCTCGATCTTTCGTCATCTGCGCGGCGCGCTCGGCGCCTGCCGGGCGGCATTCGCGCATATTCCGCGGCTGGCGCTCGACATTGCGCTGCCGACGCTGTGCGTTTCTTGCCGCGAGCCTGTGGATGGCGAGGGCGTCTGCGCGGCATGCTGGGCCAAATTGTCGTTCATCGCACCGCCGTTCTGCCCGCGGCTCGGCATTCCCTTTGTCTACGACCCGGGGCCGGAATTGCTGTCGATGGAAGCGATCGCCAATCCGCCGGCCTACCAGCGCGCCCGCGCCGCGGTGCGCTATGACGATGTCGCCCGCACGCTGGTTCATTCGCTGAAATACCAGGACCGTACCGACCTCGCGCCGGCGATGGGCCGCTGGATGGCCCGCGCCGGCCAGGAATTGCTCGCAGGCGCCGACGTGCTGGTGCCGGTTCCCCTGCATTGGCGGCGCGGCTGGAGCCGCCGCTACAACCAGTCCGGCGCGCTGGCGCGGGTGATTTCGCGCCAAACCGGGGTCAAACTGGCCTCCGAGGCGCTGCGGCGCGTCCGCCCGACCGAGCAACAGGTGGGGCTGTCGCGCTCACAGCGCGCCAGCAACGTCCAGGGCGCGTTCAAAGTCGCGCCTGAGCGCAGCGCCGAGGTCGCCGGCCGTCGCGTCGTCCTGATTGACGATGTGTTAACCTCAGGGGCCACCACGGACGCCTGCGCCCGCGCTCTGCTGCGCGCCAGGGCCGCGCAGGTCGACGTGCTGGTGTTTGCGCGGGTTGTGGACACCCACCGGGCTCCCATATAATTCAAAGGCTTCCAAACCGAGCGCGCCATGACCGCCATCGAAATCTACACCCGTCCGGGCTGCGGCTATTGCACCGCCGCCAAATCCTTGCTGACGCGCAAGAACGCCGCGTTCACCGAATTGAACGTGGCCGCCGACCCGGCCTATCGCGAGCAGATGTACGACCGCGCCGGCGCCGGTTCGACCTTTCCGCAGATTTTCATCGGCGCAACCCACATTGGCGGATGCGACGAGCTTTATGCGCTGGACCGCGCCGGCAAACTCGACGCCTTGCTGGCGGGAGAAAAGGCCTCCTCATGAGCCAAGGCTCCATTTTTACCGCGGCCATGGTGCAGATGCGCACCGGGCTGTTGCCCGAGCCGAGTCTCGAGCAAGGCACGAAATTGATTCGCGAGGCCGCCGCGCAAGGCGCCGACTACGTGCTCACCCCCGAGGTGAGCAACATGATGCAGCTGAACCGCAAGGCGCTGTTCGAGCACCTCGCCGCTGAGGAGGACGATCTTTCGCTGAAGGCCTACCGCGCGCTCGCGGCGGAACTGAAAATCCACCTCCACATCGGCTCGCTGGCGCTGCGCTTCTCGCCGGAGCGCGCCGTCAACCGCTCGTTCCTGATCGGGCCCGACGGCAATCTGCTCGCCAGCTACGACAAGATCCACATGTTCGACATCGACCTGCCCGGCGGCGAGAGCTATCGCGAATCCGCCAACTATCAGCCGGGCGAAACCGCCGTGATCTCGGATTTGCCGTGGGGCCGGATCGGGCTGACGATCTGCTACGACGTGCGGTTTCCAGCCCTCTACCGCGCGCTTGCCGAAGCCGGCGCATCCTTCCTCACGGTGCCGTCGGCGTTCACGAAGAAGACCGGCGAGGCGCATTGGCACACGCTCTTGCGCGCCCGCGCCATCGAGAACGGCTGCTTCGTGTTCGCCGCCGCCCAAGCCGGCATGCACGAGAACAAGCGCGAGACCTACGGCCATTCGCTGATCATTGCGCCCTGGGGCGAGATTCTCGCCGAGGGCGGCGTCGAACCCGGCGTGTTCCTCGCCGAGATCGATCCTTCGAAAGTTGAAGCCGCGCGGAAAGCCGTGCCGTCGCTGCAGCACGGACGGCGCTTCGGCATCGCCGACGCCAAGGCCGGCCCCGAGCATCTGCATCTGGTCCGGGGCTCGGCATGATCCGCTACAACCTGCGCTGCGAGAACGGCCATGCCTTCGAGAGCTGGTTCCAGAGCTCGGCGGCCTATGAAAGCCAGGAAAAGCGCAAGCTGGTGAGCTGTCCGGCGTGCGGCTCGGCCAAGGTCGAGCGGGCGATCATGGCGCCGCAGATCGTCAGCCAGAAGGGCCGCGAAGCCGCCGTTCCGGCGCCGGCGGCGCCCGCCCATACGGCTGGGTCAGAATCAACACCGCTGTTGATGGCGCAGGAGCGCGAGCTGCGCGCCAAACTGAAGGAATTGCGCGATCACATCGTCAAGAACGCCGACAATGTCGGCGAACGCTTTCCCAACGAAGCGCGCAAGATGCATTACGGCGATATCGAGCATCGGCCGATCTACGGCGAGGCTTCCGCCGACGAGGCGCGCGCGCTGATCGACGAGGGCGTCGAGGTCTCGCCGCTGCCGGTGCTGCCCGACGACCGGAACTGACGCGTAGCGTCATTCCGGGATGGTCCGAAGGACCAGACCTCAGATGCGCAATTGCGCATCGGGGAATCTCGAGATTCTCAGGTGCGCAATTGCGCACCATAGTTCGATGCTTTCGCATCGCCCCGGAATGACGGTGTGGCTTACACGGCCACCAATCACACCGCCACCAGCATCGCCACACCGATCACGATCAGGACGATCCCCGACAGCTCGCGCGCCGACATCGGCTGCTTGAACGTGTAATGGGACACCGCCTGCGCGAACAGGACCTCGACCAGCGCCAGCGTGCGCACGTTGGCGGCCGCCGTCAGCGCGAACGCCAGGAACCAGAATTGCGAGGCGAATGCGCCCATGAAGCCGGCGAGCATCGAGGGTTTCCATAGCCCCAGGATCTTCGCCAGCACGTCGGGCGCGCGGAGCAGCAAATAGATCGTCAGCACCAGCGTCTGCACGAACAGTCCGAACACCAGCGTGTAGCTGGCGGCGGTGACGAACGAGACGCCCGGCACCGTGATGATCGCGCCGCGAAAGCCGATCGCCGACAGCGCAAAGGCGCCGCCGGCGACGAGGCCGATGAGCGTCGGCTTGAGCTCGGCAAAGCCCTTCACAGCCCCGGGCCGGAGCGCGGTGATGACCACGCCGATGGTCGCAATCACGATCGCGACCACTTTCAGCAAGGTCAGGTGGTCGCCGAGAAAGACGAACCCGAAGATCGCGGCCTGGATCGCCTCGGTCTTGATATAGGCGGTCGTGACCACAAAGGAACGGTCATTCATCGCCAGCAACATCAAGGCGGTGGCGGCGATCTGGCTCAGCGCCCCCAGCAGCAGCCAGGGCCAGAACACCGCCGGCGGCCAGGGCACGGCATCGCCGGTGGCGAAGATCACGGCCGCGAAAAACACCAGCGAGAACGGGAAGCCGAACAAGAAGCGGATATTGGTCGCGCCCCAGGTCCCAAGCGGCCCCGTCAGCGAGCGCTGCATCGCGTTGCGCGCGACCTGGCCGAGCGCGGCGATGATGGTGAAGGGAATCCAGAGCGAGGCGACGGTGAGCATGGGGAGTACCGGGCGGAGGCTGCCGCACCGTGGCGGGCGCGATGCGTTAGGTCAACAGAACCGGCGTCATGACAGGATTGCACGTGCGCCACAAAAAGGCGGTGTCGTCCCTGCGAACGCAGGGACCCATACGCCGCGGCTTCTCTATCTTATTCCGCTGTTAGACGACTTCCATACAATAAACACATGTGGTTATGGGTCCCTGCGTTCGCAGGGACGACCCCGGTCATGTAGCTGAGGTGCCGGGATTAACTACGCCCGCTCCGCCACCACCATGTAATTCACGTCCATGTCGGACGAGATGCTCCATTTGTCAGCGAGCGGGTTGTAGACCACGCCGGCCTGATCGGTGATGACGAGCCTGTTGTCGGCGAGGTGACGCGCGAGTTCGTCGGGGGTGACGAACTTGTCCCATTGATGGGTGCCGCGCGGCAGCCAGCGCAGCACATATTCGGCGCCGACGATCGCGAGCGCAAAGCTCTTCCAGTTGCGGTTCAGGGTCGACACCACCATGATTCCGCCGGGCTTGAGCATCGCCGCCGAGCGGGCGAGGAACGCGCCGACGTCGATGACATGCTCCACCACTTCCATCGCCAGCACGATGTCGAAACGCTCGCGCGTATCCATCTGCTCGACCGTGGCGCAGCGGTAGTCGATCGACAGGTGGCCCTTCTCGGCATGCAGCCTGGCGGCGGCGATATTGGTCGCGGACGGATCGATCCCGATCACCTGCGCGCCAAGCCGGGTGAAAGGTTCGCACAGCAGCCCGGCGCCGCAGCCGATGTCGAGGATGCGCAAGCCGGCGAGGCAATTCAGACTTTTGACGTTGCGCTCGAACTTGCGGCAGGCGGCGTCCCTGATATAGCCGAGCCGCAGCGGATTGATCCTGTGGAGCGGGGCCATCTTGCCCCGGGGATCCCACCACTCTTCCGACAGTTTCGAAAATTTCGCGACTTCGGCGGGATCGACCGTCGAGCCCGCGGCGGAATTGTCCGAAAGGTTTGGCTGCATGGCCATGTTCAGTTACCGACTGGTCGGGCGGTGATGGCGTTGCGAAAGGCAAGCGGCGAGGAAATGTTCTCTATCTTTTCCTCGTGTTCGCCAACGCCCCGGACGATCACATTGCCGTAGTTGAGAATGCGGCCGGGAATGCTCTGGTCGACATCGACGCTCTCGACCTTGTCCAGACTCATCTCGAAGGTCTGGCGGGTGATGAACCCGGTCTTGTGAACGACGCGCATGTTGGTGACGTCGGTCTCGGTGGTCCAGCGGTGGAACCAGGCGGTAAACGTCTTGTAGAGCGCGTACAGCGCCGACAGCCCCGCCAGGGCCAGGCTCAAAAGAACGGTGACGTCGCCGACGATCGTCCGCGACAGCGCCAGAAACGCGATCGCCACGATCCAGGCTGCGATCGCCGGCAGATAGAACATCCAGTGGGCGTTGGTGGAATACAGCACCTTCTCGCCGGGCTGCAGGATTTCCTCGATGTAACGCCCCATACGCCCGCCCTGGATTAACCCGTAACCACTGCCATCTACGCCCTTTCGGACCGAAAACGAAGCCGGTTGCTTGCCCCGGACCGCGCCGCTATGTATACGCCGCTTTCGACCCGCGCGCTCCAGTTTCCGTGCGGGTCACCCTACTTATCCTCACAGGGAATGCACGCGTCGTCATGGGCCGCCTCGTGATGAAATTCGGCGGCACGTCCGTCGCCAATATCGACCGCATCCGCAACGTCGCGCGCCACGTCAAGCGCGAGGTCGATGCCGGGCACGATGTCGCCGTGGTGGTTTCGGCCATGGCCGGCAAGACCAACGAACTCGTCGAGTGGTGCCGCGACGCCTCGCCGATGCATGATGCCCGCGAATATGACGCCGTCGTGGCGTCCGGCGAGCAGGTGACGTCGGGGCTGTTGGCGATCGCGCTGCAGGCGATGGGGATCCAGGCCCGCTCCTGGCAGGGCTGGCAGATCCCGATCCGGACCTCCGACGCTCACGCCTCGGCGCGCATTCTCGAGATCGACGGCACCGAGATCGTCAACCGCTTTGCAGACCGCAAGGAGGTAGCGGTCATCGCCGGCTTCCAGGGCATCAACCCGCAAACCAACCGAATCACCACGCTGGGGCGCGGCGGTTCCGACACTTCGGCGGTGGCGATCGCCGCCGCCATCCGCGCCGACCGCTGCGACATCTATACCGACGTCGATGGCGTCTACACCACCGATCCCCGCGTGGTTCCCAAGGCGCGGCGGCTCGACAAGATCGCCTTCGAGGACATGGTGGAACTGGCCTCGCAGGGCGCCAAGGTGCTGCAGGTGCGGTCAGTGGAACTCGGCATGGTCCACAATATTCCGGTATTCGTTCGTTCCAGCTTCGACAAGCCCGAGGATATCGACCCGCACGGCACCCCGCCGGGAACGCTGATCTGCAGCGAGGAGCAAATCATGGAAAGCCACGTCGTCACCGGCATCGCCTTCTCCAAGGACGAAGCCCAGATTTCCGTGCGGCAGATTGACGACAAGCCCGGGGTCGCGGCCGCGATCTTCGGGCCGCTCGCGGATGCCAACATCAATGTCGACATGATCGTGCAGAACGTCTCCGAGGACGGCAAGACCACCGACCTCACCTTCACCGTCCCGGCAGCCGACTACGCCCGCGCCCGCGACACCGTTACCGCCGCGAAGGCCAAGATCGGCTACATCAGGCTGGACAGCGCCACCGACGTGGCGAAGGTTTCGGTGATCGGCAGCGGCATGCGCAGCCATGCCGGCGTCGCAGCGATGGCGTTCAAGGCGTTGTCCGAACGCAACATCAACATTCGCGCCATTACCACCTCCGAGATCAAGTTTTCGGTGCTGATCGACGCCGCCTATACCGAACTTGCGGTACGCACGCTGCACACGCTCTACGGGCTCGACCAGACGTAGAACGATCTTCTAAAATGCCTCGTCGGATCGCCTGAACGGCGGTTTCTCCGCCGGATCATCCGCTTCGCTGGCGCAGCATCGCCGCCAGCCAGACGTTATTGCTTCTGGCAGGCGTTTTGCTTGGCAAAGCAAGCCTCGATTGGCTATACGGCCTGAGAGGCAGGCGGCCGCAAACTGCGCCACCGTTATGCCGAAGCCTGATTCGGCCGGGAATCACGGCCTGCAGGCGGCGCCGACTGAACAAGATTGTTGGCTTTCGTGCGTTTCACGCCAGCGCCGGCCACCCGGCCGGCTGGCTTCCCCAGGGGAGGGTTCTTTGCCTATGCGGAGCGCGTCGGGAGGCCCCCGCGTCTTGTTGAGACGGCTCCGCGAAACCATGGCGGAGAAGGTTTCGGCCCAGGAGCGCCTGGACAAGATCGTGGTGCTGATCGCGGCCAACATGGTGGCCGAGGTCTGCTCCTGCTACGTGCTGCGGGTCGACAATACGCTCGAACTCTACGCCACCGAGGGCCTGAACCGCGAAGCCGTGCACCGAACGGTGCTGCACGCGCATGAAGGCCTCGTGGGCCTCGTCGCCAGCGAGGCGAGCCCGCTCAACCTCTCGGACGCGCAAAGCCACCCGGCGTTTTCGTTCCGCCCGGAAACCGGCGAAGAAATCTACCATTCGTTCCTCGGCGTGCCGGTGCTGCGCGCCGGCAACACGCTGGGCGTGCTGGTGGTGCAGAACCGCGCCAAGCGCACCTATGTCGAGGAGGAGGTCGAGGCGCTGCAGACCACCGCCATGGTGCTGGCGGAAATGATCGCCTCCGGCGAGCTGGCGGCGCTGGCCCAGCCCGGCGCAGAACCTGCGGCCGGGCATTCCCAGCACAAGATCGGCGCGGTCCTCTCCGACGGCATCGCGCTCGGCCATGTCGTGCTGCACGAGCCGCGGGTCGTCATCACCAACTACATCGCCGAGGACCTGCCGACCGAAATCAGGCGGCTGGACACCGCGCTGGCCAAGCTGCGCGCCGATCTCGACCGCATGCTGGAGCGCGGCGATGTCGCCGAGGGCGGCGAGCATCGCGAGGTGCTGGAAGCCTACCGGATGTTCGCCAACGACCATGGCTGGTCGCACAAGCTGCATGAGGCGGTCGCCACCGGCCTCACCGCAGAAGCCGCGGTCGAACGCGTGCAGTCGGATACCCGCGCGCGGATGCTGCGTTCGACCGACCCCTATCTGCGCGACCGCCTGCACGACCTTGAGGATCTCGGCCACCGCCTGATGCGGCAGCTGGTCGGACAGGATCACGCGCCGTCGCGCGAGCAGCTTCCCGAAAACGCCATCCTGATCGCGCGCGCGATGGGACCCGCCGCCCTGCTCGACTATGACCGCAAGCGGCTGCGCGGGCTGGTGCTGGAGGAAGGCACCGCCAACTCCCACGTCTCGATCGTGGCGCGCGCCCTCGGCATTCCCGCGGTCGGCGAGGTGCCGAACGCGGTCGGCATCGCCGATCCCGGCGATGCCATCATCGTCGACGGCACCTCGGGCTCGATCTATGTCCGCCCCTCGGCCGAGATCGAATCGGCCTATGCGGAGCGGGTGCGGGTCCGCGCGCGGCGGCAGGCGCAATATGCAGCATTGCGCGACAAGCCCTGCGTGACCCGCGACGGCCAGCCGATCGAGCTGATGATCAACGCCGGTCTCGTCATCGACCTGCCGCATGTCGACGACACCGGCAGCGCCGGCATCGGGCTATTTCGCACCGAACTGCAGTTCATGGTGGGTCAAAGCCTGCCGCGCAGCTCCGACCAGCTCGCGCTCTATCGCACGGTGCTGGACGCCGCGGGCGCCAAGCCGGTCACGTTCCGGACGCTGGACATCGGCGGCGACAAGGCGTTGCCGTACATGGAAACCGTGATCGAGGAAAATCCGGCGCTCGGTTGGCGCGCGATCCGGCTCGGGCTCGACCGGCCGGGCTTGCTGCGCGGCCAGATCCGCGCGCTGCTGCGAGCCGGCGGCGGCCGCGCGCTGAGAATCATGTTCCCGATGATTTCCGACGTCGCCGAGTTCGACCAGGCCAAGGCCATCGTCGAACGCGAACTGACCTATCTGCGCCAGCACGGCCATGCGCTGCCGGAGCGCATCGCCGTCGGCACCATGATCGAAGTGCCGGCGCTGCTGTATCAGCTCGACGAACTCCTCAAGCGAGTCGATTTCGTCTCGGTCGGGTCGAACGACCTGTTCCAGTTCCTGTTCGCGGTCGATCGCGGCAACGCCAAGGTTTCCGAACGCTTCGACACCCTGTCGGCGCCGATCCTGCGGGCGCTGCGCGATATCGTGCGCAAGGCCGATGCGGCGAAGAAGCCGGCGTCGCTGTGCGGCGAGATGGCCTCCAAGCCGCTCGGCGCGCTGGCGCTGATCGCGCTGGGCTACCGCTCGCTGTCGCTGTCGGCCACCGGCCATGGCCCGGTCAAGGCCATGATTCTCGACCTCGACGCCAGGAAGGCCGAGGCGGTCTTGATGCCGCTGCTCGACGCACCGGCCGGCAGCGTTTCGATCCGGCAGAAGTTGACGGAATTCGCGGAAGCCGAAGGGTTGTCGTTGTAGCTAGGCCGTGCGCCGACAACCGCCTCTCCAGATCCGCCACCCCGAGAACCACGCCATGTTACCCGAAGCCAAACTCGATATCCTGCTTGCCCACCACGCCTCGCTGGAGGCCGAACTGCTGGGCCAGGTGAACTCCGAGAAATACGTCCAGATCACCCGCGAACTGGCCGAACTCAATCCGCTGATCGAGGCCGTGAAGACCTATCGCGCGGCGCGGGCCGAGGTTGCCGACACCGAATCGCTGCTGGCGGATTCCGCTGCCGACCCCGAGATGCGGGCGATGGCCGAAGCCGAACTGGCGGCGCTGCGGGAGCGCGTCGCCGCGCTGACGCAGGAGATACGCGTGGCGCTTTTGCCCAAGGACGCCATGGACGACCGCAACGTGGTGCTGGAAATCCGCGCCGGCACCGGCGGCGACGAGGCCTCGCTGTTCGCCGGCGACCTGTTCCGGATGTATGAGCGGTTCGCGGCCCTGCAGGGCTGGAAGGTCGAGGTGATCTCGGCTTCCGAAGGCACCATGGGCGGCTACAAGGAAATCGTCGCCGAGGTGCAGGGGCGCGGCGCCTTCGCCAAGCTGAAATTCGAATCCGGCGTTCACCGCGTGCAGCGCGTGCCCGACACCGAAACCCAGGGACGAATCCACACATCCGCCACCACCGTCGCCGTGCTGCCTGAGGTCGAGGAGGTCGATGTCGACATCAAGAACGACGACCTGCGGATCGACACCATGCGCGCGCAGGGCGCCGGCGGCCAGCACGTCAACAAGACCGAGTCGGCAATTCGCATCACCCATATCCCGACCGGCATCGTGGTGATGATGCAGGACAGCCGCTCGCAGCACAAGAACCGCGCTTCCGCGATGAACATCCTGCGATCGCGAATCTACGACGCCGAACGCCAGCGCGTCGACGCCGCGCGCTCCGCGGAACGCAAGGAGAAGGTCGGCTCCGGCGACCGCTCCGAGCGCATCCGTACCTACAATTTCCCGCAGGGCCGCGTCACCGACCACCGCATCAACCTGACGCTCTACAAGCTGCCGCAGGTGATCTCCGGCGAAGCGCTGGGCGAACTGATCGACGCGCTGACGACAGAGCACCAGGCGGCGCAGCTTGCCGCGCAGGGTGCGGCGGCGTGAGCGGACGCCGTATCGATGACCTCGCCGGCCTGACCGTCGAAGCGGCGCGACGCTTGCTTGCCGCGAGATTGCGATCTGGTGCCGCGGATTGCGCCGAGCTTGACGCGCGGCTGCTGACCGGAGCGGCGCTTGGGCTCGACCTGACCGGCATGATCTCGGCGGCCCAACGCCAGCTCACGCCGGACGAAGCCGCGCGCCTCGAGGGTTTCGCGCGTCGCCGTCTTGCCGGCGAGCCGGTCGCGCGCATTCTCGGCGAGAAGGAATTCTGGGGATTGCCGTTACGGCTGTCCCCGGCAACACTCGTCCCGCGGCCCGACACCGAGGCCGTGGTCGAACTCGCCCTGGAATTGCGGCGCGCCGATCGGCCGCCGGACCGCCCGCTGCGCATCGCCGACATCGGCACCGGCACCGGCGCGATCCTGCTGGCGCTGCTGTCTGAACGGCGGCAGGCCGTCGGAATCGGCACTGACATCAGCGCGGCGGCGCTGCGGACGGCGAAAACCAACGCCGCCCGGCTCGGGCTGGCCGGTCGCGCCTCGTTTATCGCCTGCGACTATGCCGCGGCGCTGGCAGGTCGCTTCGATCTGATCGTATCGAACCCACCCTATGTCCGTTCGGCGGATATCGCGGGTCTTGCAACCGAGGTCCGGGATCACGACCCGCACCGCGCGCTTGACGGCGGCAGCGACGGCCTGGACGCCTACCGCGTGATCGCCCCGGAGGCAGTCCGCCTGCTGGCGCCCGGCGGCGTATTGGTGGTCGAGGTCGGACAGGGCCAGCGCGCCGATGTTGAAGGATTGATGACAAAAGCAGGGTTAATGCTTCACGACACTGCGAAGCCCGACCTGGCGGGCATCTGGCGGGCCGTGGCGGGGCGGAAATTGCCCTGATAAAGCCCCCATGCAAATGCAAAAAACACTTGGAATATGCCCCGGGAGCGACTACGTTCCGGTCACAACATCGGTCCAGGGTTGCTGGCCCCGTAGACGCTACGGGCGAAGGCCGGAATTCTCAAAGCGAGAGCCCTCCCCGAGTGAAAGGTTCCTGAACGCGGGTCCGTTTGAGCGCGATGGCTGAGAGAGCTACGCTGCTTCCGACCGCAAAGCGAGCGAAAGCCTGACATTACGCTTGAAGACTTACGCAACAAACAAACATGCGAAACCGTCACGCAAGGCGATTAAGCTGATTTTCGCACGTTGAATGATTATGGTCCGGCGCGGTGAGCGACGCCGGTTGGGGAACGCGTCTTTGCTGAACGCGATTACGGCAAAATCGACGACACGAATCCAGACGGCATCGTGATTCGGTGCGCCTCGGCGCGCCCGATCCGGTGAGGCTACGACGGCAACTGCATCACTTCAGGGCTGGAATAAAGGCGACACATGAGAAACGGTCAGAACAACAAGCGAATGCGTAACCGGAATAACAGCAGCAGCAACAGCAGCAACAACAACCGGCGCAGTCAGAACCCGATGACCCGGGTGTTCGAATCCAACGGGCCCGACATCAAGATCCGCGGCACCGCGTCGCACGTGGCGGAAAAATACGTCCAGCTGGCGCGCGACGCGCGGTCCTCGGGCGATCCGGTTGCGGCCGAGAATTACTATCAGCATGCCGAGCATTACTTCCGTCTGATCGCTGCCGCCCAGGAGCAGTTCCGGCAGAATCAGCCGCAGCCGCGCACCGACAATGAGATGCCGGCGGCCGACGAGGGCGACGACGAGGGCGAGAGCTTTTCGCATTTCGGCCAGGAGCCGGGCTTCGTTCCACAGCAGCAGCAGCCCCAGATCCGCGACAACGCCCCGCGTGAACCGCGCGGCGACAACCAGCCCTATCAACGCGACCAGCAAGCTCGCGAACATCACCGCGACCGCGAGCATCGTCCGCAGCCGCAGTATCAGCCGCAACCCCAGCCACAGCCACAGCCGGTCATCGCCGATGCCGGCGGGGTCGACCGCTTGCCGTCCTTCATCACCGGACCGCAGCCGCAGGTGAATGGCGCTCCCGGCGGATATGAAGGTGGCGGTGGCGGCGAGCGCTTCCCGCGCCGCCGACGCCGGCCGCACGGCCCCCGCCCCGACAGCTTGGGCGCGCCTGTGCTACCGAGCGACGATTTCAATCCGGGCAACGAGTAAGCGCCCGTCTCTGCAAGGCCAAGCGTGCCGGCCGACGCCCCGGCACAACTGGCCAGCGAACAACGGCCGGCGCGCGCTCGCGCCCGCCCTGCACTCCCGGTGATTTAGCCCCGCCTCGATGACGGCACCAGCACCGGCTGCAGCGCGGGAATCAGGCGCGTGCGTTCGCGGTGCGCGGGGATGGTGCGATAGACCTGCTTGGTCGCTTCAACGATATGCACGCCGGCAAAAGGCAGCGAAAGCGCGGCGCCCATGCGCTCCCACGCCACCGCCGAGCGCAGGAACCAGCTGTTTCCGACCGGCGGCATGAACAGCGCCTCGCCCCACGAGGCCGGCGTGAACCAGGTACGCCGCAGCAATTGGGTGATCTGCGCGCGCGAATAGGGCCGGCCGTGACCGAACGGCGTGTTGTCGGTGCGCGTCCACACGCCGCGCCTGTTGGGGATCACCGCGATCAGCCGGCCGGAGGGCGCCAGGACGCGCCACACCTCGCGCAACAACTGCTCGGGATCGTCCGACATTTCGAGCGCATGAACCATGAGAATGCGATCGACCGCGGCGTCCGGCAGCGGCATGGAGAATTCGTCGATCAGGCTTGCCAGCGCCGGGCGCGCGGTCGGCCATTTCAAGACGCCCTGCGCGGCCGGCATGAAGGCGATGCAGCGCTCGGAATCCTCGCGAAACAGGCCAAGATAGGGCGTCGGGTAGCCGAGCCCGAGCACGCGCTGGCCTGCCGCGTCAGGCCATCGCGCCCGGATCCCGCGGTTGATCAGTTGCCGCGCCACGCTGCCGAGGCGCCGCGAATAGAAGTCCCTGAGATCGATGACGTCGATGGTCATAAACCCAATCTACCACACGGCGTTCGGCTGCGGCGCGTTGAAAACGGCATTGCCGCAGGAGCGTTAACGCCATATTTCTGGTCGCCCAATGGGGCTGCAAGCATTAGTCACGGAGTTATCATGGCCGCGGAAATTCGTACCTTCACCTGCCTAAGCGACAATTTCGGCTATTTGATCCACGACCCCGCGACCAGGGCCACCGCGTCGATCGACGCGCCGGAAGCGGCCCCTGTCATCAAGGCGCTGGAACGCGAAGGCTGGACGCTGACGGATATCCTGATCACCCATCACCACCACGACCATGTCGGCGGCGTTGCCGAGTTGAAGCAGAAATACAACTGCCGCGTCGTCGCCCCGCACGACAAGTCCACCGCCATCGCCAATGTCGACCTGCGGACCATCAATGGCGACGTCGTCAAGGTCGGCAGCCTGCTGGCGCGGGTGCTGGAAACGCCGGGCCACACCCTCGACCACATCTCCTACGTGTTCGACGGCGACAAGGCGCTGTTCGCCGCCGACACCCTGTTCTCGATCGGCTGCGGCCGGGTGTTCGAGGGCACCTACCCCATGATGTGGGATTCGCTTCTGAAGCTGCGCGCGCTGCCGGACGACTTCAAACTCTACTGCGGCCATGAATACACCGCCTCCAACGTCAAGTTCGCGCTGACGGTCGACGCCGACAATCCGGCGCTGCAGGCGCGCGCCGCCGAAGTGGCGCGGCTGCGCGCGGACAACAAGCCGACGATCCCGGTGCTGCTCGGCGAGGAGAAGAAGGCCAACGTTTTCCTGCGCGCCGACGAGCCGTCGGTCGCCGCCAAGCTGCACATGAAGGGCGCAAGCGCGGCCGACGTGTTCGCCGAGTTGCGCGAACGCAAGAACAAGTCCTGATGGCGCTGCCGCCCGAGGCCGCCGAGAGCAACGGGGACTGGACGCTGGCCGGATGAACGGTTGCACCCGGATTTCAGTTTGCGGCGTTCGAGTTCGCACCGAAGGATCGGAAGCCCTCTTCGTAGGATGGGTGGAGCGTAGCGATACCCATCCTACAATCTTTTTCGCCAAACCATGTCCTTCGCCGCAATCAGGCCGCCACCGGCGATCAGGACCGCGGCGACCGCAATCGTCGCGGTCGGTTGCGCAAAGCCGGCCATGATCAGAAAAGCCGTCGACAGCAGCGGCGTCGCGTAGGACGCGGCGCCGAGAACGCGGATGTCGCCGCGTTTCATGCCGATATCCCAGACGAAGAAAGCGACGCCGACCGGACCGACGCCGAGCGCGATGATCGCCAGCCATTGGCCGATCTTGTCCGGCCAGACTGTGGTCTCGACCAGGCCATGCACGAGGGCGGCGAGCAGCGCGGTCGCAAGGCAGAACCCGGCCACCGCATCGGTCGGCACCGCCTTCAGCTTGCGCGACATCACCGAATAGGCCGCCCACACGAACGCAGCAAGGAAAGCCGCCGCCAGTCCGGGGATCTGGTCCGGGGCAAACCCGCTGCCCCCGCCGCCGGCGAACAGCAACACGGTGCCGACAAGCCCGAGCAGCGCGCCGATGATGTGATGCGGCGCCAGCCGTTCCCCCGGCAGCAGCGACGAGAACAGGACGATCAGCAGCGGCCAGAGATAGTTCAGCAGGCCGGCTTCGGCCGGAGGCGCAAAGCGCAGCGCGAGGAAATACAGCGCGTGATAACCGAACAGCCCGCCGACGCCGACGACCCAGGCGATCCCCGGCTGCCTCAAGGCGCCGAAAGCAGAGGGCCGGAACAGGAAGCTTGCGAACGCCACTGCCGCGCCGATCCCGAACGTCATCGCGGCGAGCTGGAAGGCGGGGATCTTCCCGGTCGCAACCGTCAGGACCGACAGCAGCGACCACATCAGGATCGCGGTCAGTCCGATCAAGGTGGCGGCGCGGGAGGACATGGGTTTCGTCAATGCGAACGAAGTGAAGCAATCCATCTTCTTGCTTGAATAGCGCGGATGGACTGCTTCGTCGCTAGCGCTCCTCGCAATGACGAAGCGTCATCACACCATATATTGCCCGCCATTGATCGACATCGTCGAGCCGGTGATGCCGCCGGCCTCGTCGGCTGCCAGAAACACCACGGCGCGGGCGATTTCCTCGGGCTCGCCGAGGCGGTTGACCGGGATCAGCGGCAGGATGCTCTTCTCCAGCACGTCCTTCGGCACCGCCTGCACCATTTCGGTGTTGATGTAGCCCGGGCAGATCGCATTGACGGTGATGCCGCCCCTGGCGGTTTCCAGCGCCAGCGCCTTGGTAAAGCCGATGTCGCCGGCCTTCGCCGCCGAGTAGTTGACCTGGCCGAACTGGCCCTTCTGGCCGTTGATCGAGGAGATGTTGATGACGCGGCCGAACTTGCGGGCGCGCATGCCCTCGATCACCTGGCGCGTCATGTTGAACAGCGAGCCGAGATTGGTGTTGATGACGGCGTTCCACTGCTCGAGCGTCATCTTGTGGAAGGCGCCATCCTTGGTGATGCCGGCATTGTTGACGAGGATATCGACCGGCCCAAGCTCGGCCTCGACCTGCTTGACGCCGGCGGCGCAGGCGTCGAACGAGCTGACGTCCCACTTATAGACGGGGATGCCGGTCTCGGACTTGAACTTCTCGGCGGCGGCGTCGTTGCCGGCATAGCTCGCCGCTACCTTGTAGCCCGCCGCCTTCAGCGATTTGCTGATCGCCGCGCCGATGCCTCTCGTCCCGCCGGTTACCAATGCCACACGCGCCATATCAAGTTCTCCCTGATGGTGTTTCCCTGTACGCCGGAATTGTCGCGGTCTTGTTGACTAATCTCAATTTGAGTCTGGAGCGTTGCCCGGAACTCTGCCGAGATGAAAATGCCCGGCGCGAGACCGGGCATTCCATCTTCAGCAATTCGAGCCGCGGCTGACAGTTGATCTTTTCATCATTCAACCGGTCGCTTGCCCCATTATCAGTCGCGCGCGATGCACATGGCGATGCCCATGCCGCCGCCGATGCACAGCGTGGCGAGGCCCTTCTTGGCGTCGCGCTTCTGCATCTCGTGCAGCAGCGTCACCAGCACGCGCGCGCCTGATGCGCCGACCGGATGGCCGATCGCGATGGCGCCACCATTGACGTTGACCTTGGCAGTGTCCCAGCCGAGATCCTTGTTGACCGCGCAGGCCTGCGCGGCGAACGCCTCGTTGGCCTCGATCAGGTCGAGGTCGCCGATGCTCCAGCCGGCCTTCTTCAGCGCGGCGCGGGAAGCCGGGATTGGCCCGGTGCCCATGATTTTGGGATCGACGCCAGCCTGGCCCCAGGAGACGATACGGCCGAGCACCTTCTTGCCTTCCTTGGCGGCCTGCCGTGCGGTCATCAGCACCACGGCGGCGGCGCCGTCATTGATGCCTGAGGCGCTGCCGGCGGTCACGGTGCCGTCCTTCTCGAAGGCCGGCTTCAACTTGGCCATCGCGTCGATGGTGGCGCCGTGGCGCGGATATTCGTCGTCGCTGACAATGATGTCGCCCTTGCGGGACTTGATGGTGACGGGCGCGATCTCGTCCTTGAACTTGCCGGCCTTCTGGGCGGCCTCGGCCTTGTTCTGCGAGCCGACCGCGAACTCGTCCTGCTGCGCACGGGTGATCTGGTACTGCCGCGCGACGTTCTCGGCGGTATTGCCCATGTGGTAGCCGTTGAAGGCGTCCCACAGCCCGTCCTTGATCATGGTGTCGACCAGTTCCAGGCCGCCCATCTTGACGCCGCCGCGCAGATATTGGGCATGCGGCGCCATGCTCATGGATTCCTGGCCGCCGGCGACGACGATCTCGGAATCGCCGTTGAGCAGCGCCTGATAGCCGAGCGCCACCGTGCGCAGGCCTGAACCGCAGAGCTGGTTGACGCCCCACGCCGGGCTTTCCACGGGAATGCCGGCGGCGATCGAGGCCTGGCGTGCCGGGTTCTGGCCCTGCGCCGCGGTCAGGATCTGGCCCATGATGACTTCGGAAACACGGCCCGGCTCGATGCCCGCCCGCTCCAGCGCAGCCCTGATGGCGATGGCGCCGAGATCGTGGGCCGGGGTGGTGGCGAACGCGCCGTTGAAGCTGCCGACCGGGGTGCGGGCGGCGCTGACGATGACGACATCGTCTGACATGGACATCTTGTCTCTCCCCTTATCCTGTTAACCTCATTGACCCATGTCAATCGGCCAGGAGCCGAAATCCTGCGGCGGTGCATTCAAATTGACCAGGCGGGGTTTCCGCAGCAGCGTCCATGCCTTGGCATTAACCGTGCTGCACAAAACGGTAGCCGAACCAGATTGAAAATGCTTACTTTGTTGCGATGCGCTGCTCGTCTGCCCGTCGGCGTTGCCGCCGGGTTCCCCGCTCTCGGTGTCGGTGTGTGAGCCATGGCAAAGTCAGACCAACCTACCACGATCAAGAAATACGCAAACCGGCGGCTCTATAATACCGGCACCAGCACCTATGTGACGCTCGAGGATCTCGCGGCGATGGTGAAGAACGGTGAAGATTTCCTGGTCTATGACGCCAAGACCGGGGACGACATCACCCGCTCGGTGCTGGCCCAGATCATCTTCGAGCAGGAGAACAAGGCCGGCCAGAATCTCCTGCCCACCACCTTTCTCCGCCAACTGATCCGCTTCTACGGCGACAGCATGCAGATGGTGGTGCCGAAATATCTGGAGCAGTCGATCGACATGCTGACGCGCGAGCAGGAAAAATTCCGCACGCAGCTCACCAACACCTTCAGCGGTACGCCGTTTGCGCCGCTCGAAGAACACGTCCGCCGCAACATGGAATTGTTTCAGCAGACCTTCGCGATGTTCAAGCCGTTCGTACCGCCGCGCGCCGGATCCAGCGCACCCGAACCGGAGAAGATCCCGGAACCCGCGGCTGACGGCGACAACATCGACGACCTTCGCCGCCAGATGAAGGTGATGCAGGACCGCCTTGAGCGCATGTCGAAAGAACCGAAGAAGGAAGCGTAGCGCGAGCGCGCGCCGCGCCGTCGATTGTTCTGCGATTTCGAGCCAAGAGGTTGTCAAGGGATCGTCAAGCCGGCTTGGCCTGATTGACCTGAATCAAGCAGCTAGACCGGCCTCGCTGCAACATTGCCTTGATGGACATGCGCCTTTCAACCAACGCGCCGCCGCTGGCGGCCGCAAGCGACCTGCCGTCCAGGAATCGCCGCAAGCTTTCCTGGAAGCTGGCGAGCGCAGTCCTGTTCGCGGCTGCGGCGCTCGCCTTCACCTGGTGGCTCTTGCAGGGCCCGACCATCACGGTAGCGCGCGTGGTGCGCGGCGCGGCCGCGGAGATCGTTTACGCAACCGGATCGGTCGAACCCGAGACATGGTCGCGTTCGACGCCGCTGGTTCGCGGTCGGATCATCGAGCGTTGCCGATGCGAGGGCAAGGCCGTCAAGCGCGGCGATATTCTGGCGCGGCTGGACGACAAGGAAGCACTGGCGACGCTGAACGACCTGAATGCACAGGAGGAGTTCCAACGGCGAGAGTTCGACCGCCAGTCGCAATTGCTGTCGCGCGGGGTTGCGACCTCCCAGGCCTTCCAGAAATCCGAAAGCGACCTGGCGCGCGTCAGGGCGCAGATTGCGGCCCAGGCGCAGCGGCTTGAGTATTACAAGCTGGTGGCGCCGATGGACGGGACCGTTCTGAAGGAGGACGGCGAGGTCGGGGACATGGTCGAACCCGGCACGATCCTCTACCGCATCGGGCTTGAGAAGCCGCTATGGGTGGTCGCCGACGTCAATGAGGAGGACATCCCCCGGGTTAAGGTCGGCCAGAAGGCATTGCTGCGTACCGACGCGTTTGCCGGCCAGGTGTTGCCGGGGGCCGTCAAGCAGATCACGCCGGCCGGCGACCCCGTCTCCAAGACGTTCCGCGTCAGGATCGGCTTGCCTGACGATACGCCGCTGCGGGTCGGCATGAGCGTCGAGGCCAACATCGTCAGCCGCGAAAAACCCGACGTCGTTCTCGTCCCCGCCAACGCCGTGGTCAACAACAATCTGTTCGCTGTCGAAGACGGCCATGCGCGGCTGCGCAAGGTCGAGATCGGCATCCGCGGCACCGGCTTCGTGGAGATCCTGCAGGGCGTGAGCGAGGGCGAATGGGTCGCTTCGCCCGCGACCGCCAACATCAAGAACGGGTTCCGGGTACGGACCGCGCCGGTGGAGACGAAGGCGCCTTGAAGCTGATCGCGGCCATCGCCTGGACCCACGTCCGCTACCGCGCGCGCCAGACCCTCGTGGCGATCGCCGGCGTCATGACCGGGGTCGGCTTTTCCATCATGATGGCGGCGATGATGGAGGGTTCGCAGGACGACTTTATTCGCACCCTGGTCGACGCCCTGCCGCATATTTCCGTGACCGACGAGTTGCGCGAGCCGAACCGGCAACCCGCCGACATCAGCTATGCGGCGGCCGAGTTCCACGGCCTGACCCCGGAGGTGCGGCGGCCCGGCATCAAGAATCCGATGGCCACGATTGCCTCGCTGCAGACCTGGGTTCCCGGCACGCTGACGCCGTCGGTGCAGTCAAAGGCGGTGCTGCGGTTCGCCGGCCGCAACATCACCATATCGATCATCGGCATCGATCCCCGTACCGAGGCCGATGTCTCCAACCTGCCGAACCACATGCGGCAGGGATCGCTGCACTCGCTCTACCGGTCCTCCAACGCGATTCTGCTCGGCGACCGGCTGGCCGCCAAGATCGGCGCCCGCGTCAATTCCCACATTACGCTCACCTCGGCCGAAGGCGTCAATATGAGCGCCACGGTGGTCGGCACCTTCCATTCCGGTTTCCGGATGACGGACGAAACCACGGGCTATGTGCTGCTGAAGACCGCCCAGGTGCTGGAAAAGCAGACCGGCGTCGTCAACGAAATCCGCGTGCGCACCCGCGACCCAATGGGGGCGCGCCTGATCAGCGAGCGCATCGGCGAACAGACCGGCTATCGCTCGATCTCGTGGCAGGAAGCCCAGGAGGACCTGCTCTCCGCTATCACGCTGCGGAATGTGCTGATGTACACCATCGTCGGCGCCATCCTGCTGGTCGCGAGCTTCGGCACCTACAACATCATCTCCACCATCACCCATGAGAAGACGCGCGACATCGCGATCCTGAAGTCGCTGGGGTTCCGCGACCAGACCATCCGCGCGATCTTTATCCTTGAGGCGCTGCTGGTCGGGTTTGTCGGGGCCGCGCTCGGATGGATCTTCGGCTATCTCTTGACCCGCGGCCTTGCCTCGCTTGAATTCAAGACGCCGTTCTCCGACTACAACCACCTGCCGGTGATCTATTCGGTGAAGCACTATCTGCTGGCGACCGCGGTCGCGCTGCTCTCCAGCCTGGTTGCAGGTTACTTCCCGGCGCGCGCCGCGGCGCGCCTGCATCCCGTCGACATCATCCGGGGCGCCACATGAGCGCGCCGCTGATCGAGGCGCGGCGCGTGACCAAGACCCTCGCCGGGGTGGTGCCGGTGACGCTGGTTCGGGATATCGACCTCGCGATCATGCCGCGGGAGTTCATCGCCATCACCGGGCCGTCCGGCTCGGGCAAGTCCTCGCTGCTGTATCTGCTGGGACTGCTTGACCTGCCGACCAGCGGCGATGTGCTGATCGATGGCCGCTCCACCACCGCCATGACCGAGGACGAGCGGGCCGAGGTGCGGCTCGCCCGGCTCGGCTTCGTGTTTCAGTTTCACTTTCTGCTCCCGGAATTCAGCATCACCGAGAACGTCGCGTTGCCGATGCGCGCCCAGGGCCGGCTGTCGCCGCGCGCGATCACGGCCCGCGCCGAGGAGTTGCTGGGATCGCTTGGACTGGGCGATCACCGCCGCAAGACGCCTGACCAGTTGTCAGGCGGGCAGCGGCAGCGGGTGGCGGTCGCCCGCGCGCTCGCCAACGACCCACCCGTCATTCTCGCGGACGAGCCGACCGGGAGCCTCGATTCGGTTTCCACCGCGCAGGTGTTCGGCATTCTCCGCGACCTGGTGGCGCTGGACGGCAAGACCGTGGTCGCGGTCACCCACGATCTCAATCTCGCAGCACAGATGCATCGCCGCATTCACGTGGTTGACGGTCAGGTGCAGAAGGAGGCGGTTGCCGCGGCCGACGGCGTGGCATCTTGACCTGGGTATGCCGGCTGGTCAGCCCGCCGCCGGCAGTACCGTATCCGCCGCCGCGCTCCACGGCCGCTGCGGCGAGGCGAGCCCTGTGAGGCGGCCCTGAATGTAGTCGCAGCCCCATTCCCGCAGCATCGCGGCGGCTTCCTCGTCCTGGACCCATTCCGCCACCGTCTTGATGTGCAGCCGGCGGGCCAGATCGATCAACGTCTGCACGAAGGCCCGATCGTCCTGGGAACGGGCGATGTTCTGCACGATGGCGCCGTCGATCTTGACGATGTCGACGCCGAGTTTGCGCAAGTTCCGGAACGAGGTGTAGCCGGCGCCGAAATCGTCGATCGCGATCCGGCTCCCGAAACCCTTGAGGCGGCCGATGAAGTCCCTGATTTCGTCGATATCCTGGATCGCAATCGTTTCCGTGATTTCGACGATCAACCGCTCGCCGACGCCGGGATACGACTGCATCAGCGATTCGACCGATGTCAACCAGTCCGGATCCATCGTGGTGTGGGGCGAAATGTTCAGGCTCAGCCGCACGTTCGGCGAGGCCGCGAGTTCGGCGACCGCGAGTTCGAGCACGCGATGATCCACCAGCCGGATCAAGCCGAGGCGTTCGGCGACCGGCACGATGTCCGGCGCCAGCAGCGCCTCGCCGTCCTCCTGCACCATTCGCACCAGGCACTCGTAGAATGCCGGCTGCCGCGAGCGCGCATCGACGACCGGCTCAAACGCCGTGACGATCCGCCGCTCGTTCAGGGCGGTGACGATTTCGTCGGTTACGCGGATGTTGACGCGGCGCTGGGCGTCGCGCTCGGCATTCGGGCGCCACAGCGAGAACGAACCCGCACGGCGGCGCTTGGCGGCATCGAGCGTTTCCTGGGCGCGGCTCACTGCCTCATCGGCGCTGCGGGCGTGGCGCGGCATGCTGATCGCGCCGATCGATACCGTGACCGAGACGGGCCCGGAACTGGTTGGAATCACCTCGTCGCGAACGCCGGTCAGGAAACGTTCGGCCGCAACATTGGTGTCGTCGACGGTGCAGTTCCGCAGTATCAGCCCGAACTTGTTGCCGGAGAACCGTCCGAGCACGTCCCCGCCGCGCAGCCGGGCCCGGAGACGCTTTCCGACTTCCGCGATCACGGCGTCCGCGACGTCGAAACCGAACGCGTCGTTGACGCGCGCCAGATGGTCGATTCCGATCAGCATGAAGGCGCAGACCGACCGCGCGCGCGTGGTCGCCTCGATGGTTTCCGCCAGCGCCGCGACCAAATGGGTGCGGTTGAGTTCGCCGGTGAGCGGATCGTGCCGCGACAGCCGCATCAGTTGCTCGTCGCGGGCGTGGCGCTCATTGTTGACGCGAACGATGCCTTGCGCACGCGCCGGCTTGCCGTCGCTTCCGGCAAACCAGCAACCGGTTTCCTCGATCCAGATCACGGGCACGGAGGTCGATATCCGCACGCCATATTCGATGCGGTAGAAGGCTCCCTCGCCGCCGCGGGGGGGAGCGGATTGGCTGAGTGCGTCCGAGCGAATTGACCGCTTCGGCTCGATCAGGCTGGCAAACCCGGTGCCGCTTGCCAGCGTTTCCCGCGGAATATCGCTGAAGATCGAGCCGGCATTGTCGCTCCAGGCGATGGTGTCGGTCGCCAGATCCCAGACAAAGGCTGCCTGCCCGACCGAAGCCAGGATGCTGGAGAGGTGCGGGACAGCGGACATCAGGTCGCCTCGATTCGGGACAGCGGCGGGTGATTCCCGCACGCTGAGGATACGGGCCCATTCGAATCAGAGACTAGGTAAAGTTGATAAACAATCCGGAAACCACGTTTCGGGGGCGTCCCGCCCCCGCTTTGCAGGCCGAACCGCATCGGCACGGGCCTTGCGAGGACCAGGTCGCAGTGGGAATTAACGTCCCAGAATGTGACAGGTCAGCCGGTCAGGATGTGCAATGCGAGTTCTCGATGGACCAGATCGGACGCACCAGGGTGAGGTCGTCAGCCTCGACGAGCCGGCTTGTGTCGAACTGGTGCCGCTGACCCGGTCGGCGCCCTGGTCGCCGAGACCAGCCTTGACGCGGCCCGACCCATGCTTCCTGGCCCACCTGATCGCGACCGCCGAACAGGCGCCGCAGACCCGCAACCTGCGGCGAGCTTCGCCGGCCGATGCTCAGACCGCCTACGGTGCCAGCCAGACGCGCCTCTATGGCATCGGCTTCCGAACGCGGCAAACGATCTAGCGTTGAGGTCTATCCGGAGCGGAAGGCGAGCCTGAGCCCGGCTGCAGTCCCGGCGAAGCGACTTCCTGCGAGCCAGGATTGGGCGTGGCGGCAGGATGAACCGATTTCGGCTCGGGGTAGTCCAGCGGCCCGGGTTCGGTGACCGAGGCTATCGGAGCGGAAGGCGCGGGCATCGGCGCCGGGGGTGCGGCTGGCTCGAATGGCGGATCGTCGGCCGGCGCCACGACCTTGCCGGGACCCTGAGCCACAGGCAAAGGCGCTGCCGCAACGGAGCGACGCCGGGTCCGCAGCGCCAGGCCGGACAAGAAATCCACCAGCGCCAGCGCCGTCAGCAGGAAGAAGGTCGAGGTGCCGAACTCCCGCCACAGCACGAACTCCGCTGCCGCCGCCGAAAACACGATCAGCGAGAGCAGGTGGTCGGTGAGATATTTGGCGCCGGGGCGCGCGCCTTTGACGACTTCGGAGAGCAGCAGCAGGATAGCGAGGGTGAGCAGCACGTCGCTCAGCGTCACCGTCCAGATCGCGCCTGACATCAATGTCAGCCTCACCAGCGGATCGGTGAAGGAAACGCCGGGCATCAGGAAGACGATGATGTTGTAGATCGCGAGCGGAATCAGAAGCAGCGGAAAACCGACCATGGCATCGGCGCCTTGTTGGTGAACCGGAACATTCCGGGCGAAGCATCGCTTCTCCGCCGGGAGCTGTGCTGGCCCACTGGTTGGCCAACCTCAGGCAGGGCGCCGCCGATCGCGGGGCCCCACTTCCGTCCTGGTCAGGATTCCTTTTTCTTCAGGACCTGTCGGCCCTTGTACATGCCGGTCTTCAGGTCGAGGTGGTGCGGCCGGCGCAGTTCGCCGGAATCCTTGTCCTCGGCATAGGTCGGCTTCTTCAGCGCGTCCGCCGATCGGCGCATGCCACGCCGCGAGGGCGATGTTTTTCTTCTGGGAACGGCCATAACGGTCCTCTAAGGGTGTTGTCGGGGGCATCGTCCGGGAACGGAAACGCTGCGTCAGGCGCGCTGCGATGCCGATAAGGCCGCGTATATAGAGGATGGGATGGCGTAAAGCTAGAGCGTTTTCCCGCCAAGCGAGGCCGGTTTCGCGCCAGGAAAACGCGCCAAATCAAGAATCTAGCGTGCCGCTTGATCCCTACGAAGCGGAAGAGCTTTGGCCGGATTGCCGGGCCATAAATGGCTCAAAACGGTCGATTCTCGTGCCAGCAGCGTTGCAGGGCCGCCGTATTGGCCCGCGCCAGGTATGTTCCGGCCAGACGGCGCACACCGGGACTGGGGTTGCGGGCACTGCGCTTGATCGGATTGGGCAGGATCGCTGCGAGCAAGGCGGCTTCGCGCGCGGAAAGCGTCGCGGCCGAACGGCCGAACGCGTGGAGCGATCCCGCTTCCGCTCCGAATTGCCCGGACGGACCGAGTTCGGCAATGTTGAGATAAATCTCCAGGATCCGCTGCTTGGGCAGCACCAGATCGATCCACATCGCCAGCGGCAGTTCCAGCGCCTTGCGGACCACGCTGCGGCCCGGCCACAGGAACAGATTCTTGGCCACCTGCTGGGTGATGGTCGAACCGCCGCGGGCGACTTCGCCGTCTTCGGCGTCGTCCATCGCCTCCTGCAGCGCATCCCAATCGATGCCGCGATGGCTGCAGAATTTGGCGTCCTCGGACGCCACCACCGAGCGCGGCAGGTAGGGCGAAATCGCTCCGAACTCGATCCATTGACGCGACACCGGCGCCGCCGTGAGCCAGCGCCAGGTCATCAACGCCGAAACCGGTTGGCCGATTCGGTAGAACGGCGTCACGACATAAGGCAGCAACAGCACCGCCAGCAGGATCAGTCCCAAGATTCGAACGATGCGCAAATTGAAGGCTTTCGGTTCTGCCCACGCCGGCATCAAGGCCTGCGAACAGGCTTTATGCCCATGACATCTCCCATGATCTTTCGCTGCTTTTCCAGCGCTTTTTGGGCGTCGTGAACGCGGTCATGGAATTGACGAAGCCCGCGGCATCAACGATTGTCCGGCCGAATTGACCCGGAGCCATTGTTGATGACGACCGCCGACTTTGCCAAACGACTGGACCAGACCGCCGAGGATACCGAGGCGCTGCTGGCGAAGCTGCTGTCGGACACGCTGTTGCCCGACGAGATCGCCCGGCCGAAGCGGCTGATGGACGCCATGCGTTATTCGAGCCTCAACGGCGGCAAGCGGCTGCGCCCTTTTCTGGTGGTCGAAAGCTCGGCCGTGTTCGGTGTGCCGCGCGCGGCGGGCCTGCTGGTCGGTGCCGCCCTTGAATGCATCCATTGCTATTCCTTGATCCATGACGACCTGCCGGCGATGGACAACAGCGATCTGCGTCGCGGCCGGCCCACGCTGCACAAGAAGACCGACGACGCCACCGCCATCCTGGCCGGCGACGGGTTGCTGACGCTGGCGTTCGACATCGTCACCCGTGACGAGATCCACAGCGACGCCAATGTGCGCCTGCGGCTGACGCGCGCGCTGGCGCGCGCTTCGGGCATCGGCGGCATGGTCGGCGGCCAGATGCTGGACCTCGCCGGCGAAGGCCGGTTCGGCGACCGCGAGCCGGTCGACGTGGCGCGGCTGCAGCAGATGAAGACCGGCGCGCTGTTGCGCTATGGCTGCATTGCCGGCGCCATCCTCGGGCAGTCCACGCCGGCGCAGTATCAGGCGCTCGACGATTACGGCCGCGCGCTCGGCGAGGCCTTCCAGATCGCCGACGACCTGCTCGACGTCGAAGGCGACGCCGCTGCGCTGGGCAAGCAGACCGGCCAGGACGCCGCACTCGGCAAGACCACTTTCGTTACCCAGCTCGGCGTCGAGGGCGCCAGGCAGCGCGTGCGCGACCTGCTGGCGCGGGCGGATTCAGCATTATCGGGGTTCGGCGCCAAGGGCGACGTGTTGCGGGCGACCGCGCGCTTCGTCGCGGAGCGCAAGAACTGACGTCAAGTGACGGCAGACGGCGCGCAGGAAGCACGCCGGCTCGCCGGCCCTACGCTACGGGCATACACCCGACATGATGGCCCCGTAGGAGTGACAACCCGTCGCACGGTCCTGGCCGGTGAGCGGCCGGCCGTTAGACCCAGTCCCTGGACCACCAGGTGTTTGAGAACGGGTGATATAAACCCGCTTTGTTGATTCCGGAGCGCGCATTGCTTCGGGAGCGCGGCGTGATTCCGGCCGGTCGCGCTTGGCCGTCGGCCTGCCGGCGCGACGCTTCTCGCATTCATTGTCGTCGTTGAGGAACGAGCCCGCGGCGCAGCTGATCCTGGTGCAGCGCTCGCCATCGGCCTTGAAGCCATGCTCGCAGACCAGCGGACAGACCCGCGACGTCTTCAGCTTGATCGCATCCAGCGCATCGATGCTGGCGACCTTGGCGTCGAGCCTGGTTCCGGCGTAGCGGTTGAACAGCGTCAGCGAACGCTGCGAGGCCGCATTCCAGCTGCCATCGGCGGCAGCGGTGAGACATCCGACGCGGCGCAGTTCGGCCTGCACCGACTTGGTGACGTCGGCCTGTGGCGGGCCGGCATCGAGGGCGGCAAGGTTCACCGGCTTGTCTCCGGCAGCGCTTTCGGCGGCCGCGCGCTTCTGTTCGCCCGCAGCCGCCTGGTCCTGCGCGACCTGCTTGGCCTTCTCAGCCGCAAGCCGCGCCTGCTCGGCCGCCTTCGCGTCGGCCTCGGCCTTGACCTGCTGGCCCTTCTGGGCGCCCTCGGCGGCAAGGCGCGCACGCTCCTGTTCGGCCTGCCGCGCCTTCTCGGTCGCAGCGATGCGGGCTTCTTCGGCAAGGATCTTGTCGAGCTGGAGCTTGGCCAGGCTGGCGTAGAAGCCGTCGGGGTTCTGCACCAGGAACGCGTTGAGCGCGCTCTTGTTGCCGACCTGCAACGCCAGTTCGTAGTCGCGGCGGGCTTCGGCCTGTGGGCTCAACGCCGGCGAGGAAGCCGCCACCGCGGGCACCGCCCGGGGAGCGGGCACCAGCGGCACGTCTTCGCCGCCGAGCGAACCGTACACAAAGGGCTCCTGCCGGTTACCGGTGGTCTTCAGCACTTCGTCGCGCACGAAGCCGAAGGCGCGGCGCACATCGAGGCCGGGCTTGGTCAGGTGCTGGGCCAGTGCCGCCGTGAACGGGCTGTGCTTGCCGTCGCCGTCGGCGGCGGTCGAACCAGCCTTGGCCGAATAGGCGATCAGGACGTTCGGGCTGGTCGGCTCGATCTTGGCGAGGCCTTGCCCGATCGCGCGGGTGGCCACGGTCCGCTTCATGGTCCTGGCAAACGGATTGTCCCGGCAGGCGTCGAGGATCACCAGGCGCAATTTCTTGGCCGGCTCGATCGCGAGCAGGATGCGGTCGAGCGAGAAGGCTTCGTCGTAGATGTCGGTGTCGCGCTCCAGCCGCGCATCGACCGGAATCAGGTAGTTGGCGCCATCGACCTCGATGCCGTGGCCGGCATAATAGACCACGGCGATGTCGGCATTGCGCGCCTGGTCGGCGAAGTCGCGTAGCGCGCGCCTTGTCTCGGCCGCCGGCAGATCGCGGCGGGAATCGACGATATCGAAGCCGGCCTCCTTCAGCGTCGCCGCGATCCTGGCGCTGTCGTTACCGGGATTGGCGAGCGGCGCGACGTTCTGGTAGGCGGAATTGCCCAGCACCAGCGCCACGCGCTTCTCGGCAAAGGCCGGGGCGCAGGCCAGCAGCGAGGCCGCGGCCGCCAGGGCCAATCGGAACAGTCTCAGCGATGCAGATTTCATCATGACGTTTCCCAAGCCTCGCGCTTTCTATCACACCAGCCTGACTACCAGAAGCCGCGGCCGGGCTTTGTGAGGCAGGTCACGAACCACGTCGCCGTTGATCGCACCGTTGCTTTGTCCCTGGCCTCGATCCTTGGTCAGAACCGGCGCCGCACCGGTTCAGCCATGCCCGGTCACGATTTACGCCGGGTTAACCATGATCTGTACCTCGCGGAGCGGCCGGCATCCCAAGCGGCGTAACGCGGCCGGCCGCCGCCTCGTCGCCCCCTCATCGATCACCAGCAGCCCATGGCGCAATCAGGCAGTCCGTGGCTTAATCTGCATCGAACCAATCTCTTCTCGCCGGGAGGACCTGCCGTGAGCCATGACCGATCGACCGTGGAAGCCGTGGTCAAGAATTACTTCGATGGCCTGTATGAGGGTGACGCCGACAAGCTCGGCGCGGTGTTCGACCCGACCGCTGACCTGCGCTGGGTGGAAAAGGGCGCGCTGCAGGTGCTGAGCGTGCCGGACTGGCTCGATCGGGTGCGCAAGCGGCCATCCGCCAAGGCGGAAGGCAAGCCGCGCGAGGATTTCATCGTCACGATCGACCGCTCCGACGAATCCACGGCCTTCATCAAGGTGCGCTGCCAGCTGCCGCCGCGCTATTTCACCGACTATCTGGTGGCGATGAAGCTCAGCGACGGCTGGAAAATCGTCTCGAAATCCTACCGCTACGACCTGCGGGAGTAGCCTGATGCGGCATTGACGGCCCCGTTCACGCGGGCAAACTGGCCCGACACGATACGGGGACACCGTGGAAGCCCAGTTCCAGATCTTTCTGATCCTGCTGGCGGTGCTGGCCGGCGCCACGCTGCTGGCGCGGCGGATCGACCTCGCACCGGCGATCCTGCTGCTGCTGACCGGCATCGGGCTGGCCTTCGTGCCAGGGATGCCGACCCTGGAATTGCCGCCGGACCTGGTGCTGCTGGTGGTGTTGCCGCCGCTGATCTATTCGGCCAGCGTCGCCATGAGCTGGCGCGAATTCAAATTCAACCTGCGGCCGATCATCCTGCTGTCGGTCGGCTGCGTGATCTTCACCGCGTTTGCGGTCGCCACCGCGACACATTATCTGATCGGTCTGCCCTGGGGGGTGGGCTTCCTGCTGGGGGCCATCGTCGCGCCGCCGGATGTCGTGGCGCCGCTGGCAATCGCCCGGAAGCTGGGCATGCCGCGCCGCATCCTCGTGGTGCTCGAGGGCGAGGGCCTCGTCAACGACGCCACCGCGTTGATCCTCTACCGGTTTGCAGTGGCGGCAATTTCAACCGGACTGTTCTCGCTGCCGAAGGCCACCGGGACCTTCGCGGTCATCGTGGTCGGCGAATTGCTGTTCGGCGTAGCCGTCGGCTGGCTCTCCCTGCGTGCCCGGCATCGTACGCGCGACCCGCAGATCGAGATCACGCTGTCGCTGCTCACCCCGTACTTCGCCTTCTGGATTCCCGAGCATCTCGGTGGCTCGGGCGTGATCGCAACCGTCGCCTGCGGGCTCTATATCGGCTGGAACGGGCCGCTGCTGATCTCGGCGGCGACCCGGCTGCAGGGAATCTTCTTCTGGGACCTTGTGATCTTTCTGGTCGAAGGCCTGTTGTTCCTGCTGACGGGATCCCAGCTACGGCTGCTGTTTGAAAAATCCAAGGCATTTCCGATCCAGGAAATTATTTTCGCTACCGGACTGGTCGCTGTCGTCATCATCGTCGCGCGCTTTGCCTGGGTCTATCCCGCAACCTATCTGCCGCGGCTGATCAGCAAGCGGGTGCGGGAGCGCGATCCGGCGCCTTCCTGGCGTATTACATTCGTGGTCGCCTTCACCGGCGTACGCGGCGCGGTGTCGCTGGCCGCGGCGCTGGCATTGCCGTTGACGCTGCCGGGCGGCGAAGCTTTTCCGTACCGCGACATGATCCTGTTCGTCGCCTTCGGCGTCATCTTCATCACGCTGGTCGGACTGGGGCTTGGATTGCCTGCCGTGGTGCGCTGGCTCGGCCTGGCCGGCGAAGGTCGCAACGAATACGTCGCCGAACACGAGGCGGAGATCGCGGCGCGGCGCGAAGCGCTGGATGCGGCCCTGAAGTCGCTCGACGCCATCACCGATGACCGCCAACTCTCCGACGAAGTCGTCAAGCTGCTGCGCCAACGGCACGAGATCCGCACCGGTCAGCTTCCCGGTTCGCTCGATCCGGCGGGGCACGAAATCTCGGCGAGCGGAACCCGGCTGACCCGCGAATTGATCGGAGCGGAGCGGAAGTTCATCCACGCGCTGTTGCGCGACGGCAAGATCACCGACGAGACGCGGCGGCGGATCGAGCGCGACCTCGACCTTGAGGAAGCCATCCTGAGCAATCGGGAGTACCGGACTATGCCATTGTAGGCGGGAGCGCCGGGCTCACTCCGCCGCGACGCTGCGGCCCGGCCGCCCGGCAAAGCCGGCGGGATCGCCGAACCGCTCGATCATGACCGCGGTCAGATCCTTGGCCTTGCTGGTGACACAGGCACCTGACCTCACCGCGTAGCGGTCCTGATGCTTCAGGTGCACCGGCGCCTCGCCCTGCTGCAGCGCGCGGGCCGCATCCAGCATCAGCTTGCGGAAATGCATGATGCCGAGATCGGTCGGGCCGAGATGCTCGCGGGTGCGATCGGCGATCAGGCCCTGGCTGTCCTGTACGGCGGCGTCCTGCTCGGACACGCCCTTGATGCCGGTGTAGCTGCTGGTTTTCTGCAGCTTGCGGTCGATCAGATAGTCGTTCGCCTTGTTGCGCAGTGGAATGTAATTCTCGTCGACTTCCGACATCACGCCGTTGCCGCGGTCGTAGCCGTCGCGCTCGGCCTGCGTCAGCGGCCGTTCCGGATTCCAGGCGTAAGTGTAGATCCAGCAGCTGGTATCGGTGACCGGAATGAAGCTCTGGCCGAAAATGTTCTCGCCCGGCATCGAGCTCGGCGCATAGGCGTGGACCGGCATCAGGAACTGGGCGATGCGCCAATAGATGTTGTCGGTTCCGGTGAGCCGTCCGCCGGCGACCACGAGCCCCGCCTCATGCGGGCTGACCTTGATGACGGGCCGCGGATCCTCGGCGATCCATCGCATGTGATCGGTCGCGACCCGCGTCAGCGGATTGACGAAATGCTTCTTGATGTCGAGGATCTCGTTCTCTTCCTTTTCAAAGGAAAGATGCGCGAAGGTGAAATGCGCGGTGTCGATCGAGCCTTCCAGCGCCTGCACCCAGTTGCAGTCCTGCCACTTCTTGGTGACGTAGCGGTGCGATTCCGGCACCAGCGCCATTTCCAGATCGGGCAATTCAGGCACCTGATCGGCTGGGCCCATATAGGCCCAGATCATGTCGCCCCATTCGCGCACCGGATAGGACTTGATGCGGATCAGGTCCTTGGCGTTGAGATCGGGATAGGAGGTCGGCATGTCGACGCAGGCGCCCGAGGTGTCGAACTTCCAGCCGTGATAGACGCAGCGGATTCCGCACTCCTCGTTCCGCCCGAGCCAGAGATTGGCGCCGCGGTGCGGGCAGTACTGGTCGATGACGCCGACCACGCCGCGGCTGTCGCGGAAGGCCAGCAGCTCCTCGCCCATGACGACGATCTTTTTCGGCGGCCCGTCGGCCTCCGGCAATTCCTTCGACAGCAGCACCGGCATCCAGAACCGGCGCAGCAAATCGCCCATGCCGGTGCCGGCCCCGCTCTCGGTCAGGAATTTGTTGTCTTCGGCGCGGAGCATGCGGCGTCCTCGGAGTCTTATTTTGCTTTTGCGCAAGCTTGGCGCAGGCGGAGCGAGGCGTCAACGGTTGGCTACCTCGGTTGCCCGCCTCGCGGGGAGCATCCCTGTCACGTCGGCGTTGAACTATAGACGACAGAACGCTGCTGAGTTAGCCTGCGGGGCAACCTTACGCCCGAGAAACTCCTGAATGGTGACTCAGCAAGATATTTCTGCCCACTACACGCATGGCAAATTGACTGCGGCGATCCGCAGCGGGATCGAGTCTCTTGGCAAGACAACCGATTCAGTGACCATCGATGATCTGGCTCCTGTTGATGAGTTTCATATCGGCGGCCGCCAGGCCTCCGAACATTTTCTCGATCAACTCTATCTCACCCCCGAAAAGCATATTCTCGATGTTGGATGTGGTCTTGGCGGACCCGCGCGGTTTGTTGCTAGCCGGTACCGCTGCCGTGTCGATGGCATTGACCTGACCCCCGAATACGTCGAGACTGGACAGGAGATTTGCAAATGGGTAGGTCTCGCCGACCGCATTTCGCTGCATCTGGGCAGCGCATTGTCGATGCCGTTTGCGGATGGCACTTTTGACGGCGCCTATATGCTGCATGTCGGCATGAATATCGAAGACAAGGCCGGGCTCTGCCTTGAGGTGGGCCGCGTGTTGCGGCCGGGCTCGCTTTTCGGAATCTACGACGTCATGAAAACTGGTGACGGCGAGCTGACTTTTCCTGTGCCATGGGCGACAACGCCTGAGTCAAGCGCCGTGGCAAGACCTGAACAGTACCGCAGCGCGCTTGAAGCCGCCGGTTTTGCTGTGATTACTGAACACACCCGACGCGACTTTGCGCTGCAGTTCTTTGAACAACTACGTGCCAGAACCATGGCGGCAGGTGGTCCCCCGCCGCTTGGGCTTCATGTCCTGATGGGCAGGAACACTCCGGACAAGGTGCAAAATATGACCCAGAACATAACCAACGGTCGCATCGCACCGGTCGAGCTTATCGCGCGGAAGTCTTAGGCGGGCTCACACCGGCCGTTCGCCCTTCACCGTCACCCGCGTTCCCGCACGCGTGTGCGGCCAGTAGTCCCACATCGCGCGGTGCTGGGCGCAGCGATTGTCCCAGAACGCAATGGCGTTTTCGCTCCAGCGGAAACGGCACTGGAACAGGGGATTCTCCGCGTGCTGGTACAGATAGGCCAGCATGGCGTCGCTCTCGTCGCGGGGGATGCCTGATATGAACCGGGTGAAGCCGCGGTTGACGTAGAGCGCCTTCTTTCCCGTGACCGGATGGGTGCGCACGACCGGATGCTCGGCGCGCGGATAGTCCGGCCGGTCGGCGACGCCGTAATTGGCGTAGAGGCCGCGGTAGGTCTGCTCGCCGTCATGCAGCGCGGTCAGCCCGTCGAGATAGGTTTTCATCCGCTCCGACAGCGCCTCGTAGGCCGCGTACATATTGGCGAACAGCGTGTCGCCGCCGCGCGGCGGGCACTGCCTGATGTAGAGGATCGACCCCATCGGCGGCTCAAGGTCGCAGGAGACGTCGCTGTGCCAGCCCTCGCCATTGGCGCGCGGTGAGTCCTTGTCGGCGTAGATCTTCATCAGCGCGGGATCGTCGCCCTCGTGCGGTGCGGCGGGATGGACGTGCAGTTCGCCGAACTTGCGGCCGAAGGCGAGATGCTGTTGTGGCGTGATGTGCTGGTCGCGGAAGAAGATCACGAGGTTCTCGGCGAGCGCGCGGTGGATTTCGTCGATCTGGCGGTTGGAACGGGAATCGTCCGAGACGAGCCTGCCGATATCGACGCCGGAGATTTCCGCGCCGATGATCGGGGTGAGTTTTTCGACCCCGATGGTCTCATAGGGCTCGGCCTCGCCGGCGAGGTGACGATAGCGCGGGCCTTGCTTGCCGGACAGCGAACTCATGGGCGTTCTCCCAACGATTTTTGTTGGAAGCATCGTAGCCCGGATGGCGCGAAGCGCAATCTCTCCACTTGGTCGTCCCGGCCAAGCGAAGCGCGAGCCGGGACCCATGACCACAGGAGTTGGTGGCGGAGAAAAGCGGTGGCTGCAGCCAAGCGTAACCACAAATCCCTGTGGTTATGGGTCCCCGCGTGCGCGGGGACGACGAAGAATACTACTCCGCCGCCGTGACCGGCGCCTTGGCGCCGGCGCCATATTTCTGGTCGATGTAATCGATCACCAGCGCCCTGAATTCCGTGGAAATGTTCGGCCCGCGCAGGGTGCGGAACTTCTTGCCGTCGACGAAAACAGGCGCGGCCGGGGCTTCGCCGGTGCCGGGCAGCGAGATGCCGATATTGGCGTGCTTGGATTCGCCGGGACCGTTGACGATGCAGCCCATCACCGCGACGTTGAGCGCCTCGACGCCGGGATATTTCGTTTTCCAGGCCGGCATTTCCTCGCGGATGAAATCCTGGATCGAGCGCGCCAGTTCCTGGAACGTGGTCGAGGTGGTGCGGCCGCAGCCCGGGCATGCCGCCACCAGCGGCACGAAGGTGCGGAAGCCCATGGTCTGCAGCAATTCCTGCGCGACCTGGACTTCCAGCGTGCGGTCGCCGCCGGGCTCCGGCGTCAGCGAAATCCGGATGGTGTCGCCGATGCCCTGCTGCAGCAGGATGCCGAGCGCAGCCGACGACGCCACGATGCCCTTCGAGCCCATACCGGCTTCTGTAAGCCCGAGATGGATGGCGTAATCCGAACGCCGCGCCAGATCCTGATAGACCGCGATCAGATCCTGCACGGCGGACACCTTCGCCGACAGGATCATCCTGTTCTTGGGCATGCCGAGTTCCTGGGCGCGGGCCGCCGACAGCAATGCCGACTGCACCATCGCCTCGCGGGTCACCGCGCGGGCGTCACGCGGATTGGCTGACGCCGTGTTCTCGTCCATCAGCTTGGTCAGCAGTTCCTGGTCGAGCGAGCCCCAATTGGCGCCGATGCGGACCGGCTTGCCGTTCTTGTTGGCGATCTCGATGATGTCGGCGAACTGGGTGTCGCGCTTGTTCTTGAAGCCGACATTGCCGGGATTGATGCGGTATTTGTCGAGCGCCTCGGCGCAGGCCGGATAGTCGGCGAGCAGCTTGTGGCCGATATAGTGGAAATCGCCGATCAAGGGCGTGGTGATGCCGAGCTTGCGCAGGCCGTCGCGGATGTGCGGCACCGCGGCGGCCGCCTCCTCGCGATCCACCGTGATGCGCACCATTTCCGAACCGGCGCGCGACAGCGCCGCGACCTGGGCGATCGTGCCCTCGATGTCGGCGGTGTCGGTGTTGGTCATCGACTGCACCACGATCGGCGCGCCGCCGCCGACGGCGACGTTGCCGACCATGACCTGGGTGGTTCGATGCCGGGCGCTCGGGCCGGCGACGTCGTCTTGCGGCGGTTTTTCGGGCTTGTTCATGGGGCCTCGAATATCAGGTTTTGGTGACATTCACCAAGGGGACGGCGAGGGCTCGGTGCGTCCCGTCACTCTGAGAGTTTTGTTTCTTCTATTCAAAGACTTAGCGAGGTCGTTGGCGTGCCCGGCCAATCAGGCTCGTCCCGGTGCGCCAGCTATATTGGGCAGGAATCGCCGGATTGAAAGGGGATGTCCTGATCTTCACCTGACTTTTCATTGTGGAGCGCGCACCCTAGCATCAGCCAAAATAATGGGAGGCGGGCATGCCGGAGCGAAACGGGCTGATCACAACGGCGGAACTCGCCGGCATCCTCGACCGGCCGAACCTTCGTCTGTTCGACTGCACCACTTATCTTGAACCCGCGCCTGCGGGCAGCGACGTGCCCTATCTCGCCGTGCCCGGACGGCAGACGTTCGAGGCCGGACATATTCCGGGCGCGGATTTCCTCGACCTGCAGGGCGAGTTTTCCGCGGACGATACCGAACTGCGCTTCATGATGCCCGAGGTCGCCAGGCTCGAGGCCGCGTTCGGCCGCCATGGCGTGTCTGCCGACAGCGAGGTGGTGCTGTACAGCATCGGCACCCCGATGTGGGCGACGCGGTTCTGGTGGATGCTCAAATCACTCGGCTTCGAGAACCTGTCGGTTCTCGACGGCGGCCTCGACAAATGGAAGGCGGAGGGCCGCGCACTCGAAACCGGAGCCGCGAAGGGATACAAGCCCGCGAGGTTTGTAGCGAAGCCAAAATCGGGATTCTTTGTCGACAAGCACGAAACGCTTGCCGCCACCGCCGACCGCAGCGCCGTTGTCGTCAACGCGCTCGGCCCGCAATTCCATAGGGGCCTGGAGCCGAGCCGGTATGGCCGGCCCGGCCGGGTTCCCGGCAGTTGCAACGTGTCGGCGGCCACCTTGCTCGATCCGCAAACCAAGGCGTTCATCCCGCTGGGCGAGGCGGAAGCAAAATTCAAGGCGCAGGGCATCACTAGGGACAAGCGCGTGGTCGCCTATTGCGGCGGCGGCATCTCGGCGACGATCGACCTGTTCCTGCTCTACCGGCTCGGCTACGACAAGCTCACCCTCTATGACGGCTCGATGGGCGAATGGGCCAAGGATACCGCGTTGCCGATCGAGACGGGATAGGCGCTCTCTTGATGTCATTGAGATCCAATGCCCGATGACAAGCTCCGCGAAGCGATCCATCCCTCCACCCGCGCCGTCATTCCGGGATGCTCCGAAGGAGCAGACCCGGAATCTCGAGATTCCGGGTTCGATGCTTCGCATCGCCCCGGAATGACAACGGAAACATCACGCCGGCACGTTCGGATCCGGCGTGACCTTCGGGTCCGGCTTGTTGACCAGATAGAGTCCTGCGATCACCAGCAGCGCGGCGGCGCCGAAGGTGAGGGTCAGCGTATCGTTCACGATGAAGTAGGCGGCGACGACGCCGAACAGCGGCGTGATGAAGGTGAACGACGACAGCTTGCTCGGCGAATAGGTCTTCACCAGTGCGAACCACAGCACAAAGGTGCATCCAACCACCCAGAACGCCTGATAAGCCAATAGCGAGATCGACAGCGCGCCGGGCATTTGGGTGATGGTCTCACCAAACAGCAGGGAGGCGCCGGCAAGGATCGGGATCGAGACCGCGACCTGGTAGCCCAGCGCCTTCTCCGGCGCGGCGTTGCGCAGGCGCGTTCCCTTGGCAATCACCGTGGTCGCCCCCCACAGTGCGCCGCCGCCGACAACCAAGAGATCGCCGAGCAACACCGTGGCGTCGACATTCGGCTGCGGCACCCCGATCGCGAGCGCAACGCCGGCGAAGCTGAGGCCAAGCCCGCCCCACTGCAGCAGGCTCAGGCGCTCGCCCAGGAACTGATATGAGCCGAGCGCGACGAAGAACGGCGCGGTGTAGAGGAAGACCGCGGCGCGCGAAGCCGAGGTGTACACCAGTCCGCTGAAGATCAACACGAACTCCAACCCGAACAACGTGCCCGCCAGCAGTCCGGGGCCGAGCGAGCCGTCGCGCTCGAAGAATCTCACGCCGCGCAGCCAGCCGGCGATCAGCATCACCGGCAGCGCGCCGGCAGAGCGGATCAGCGCCTGCAGCATCGGGGGAACTTCGGGCAGCGCGAGCTTCACCGCGATCTGGTTGAACCCCCAGCTCAGGCACAGCATCAGCATCAAGGCGATGGCGCCGGGGGTCAGCGCGCGCCCGGCGGAAGCAGAGATTTTCTCAGGCATTGTTCCTCATGGGCGCGGCTGGAATGCGGCGTTGTTATTGTGGTCGTCCAGCTCTCACCCCGTCATTGCGAGGCATCGGAGTAAAGCGAGTCATTCCTGACAATGGGCGCAGGTGCCGGCGATCTCGACCACGGAAAGTTTCGGCACGAATCCGGACGCGCGCGCCGCCGCGTTGAGGCTCTTCGCCACGGGGGCGGCCGGTATCTCGCCGACCGAGCCGCAGTGGTCGCAGATCAGGAACGCCACCATCGAGGTTTCGTCATGGTCATGCGCGCAGGCCAGGAAGGCGTTGCGGCTCTCGATGCGGTGGACGAGGCCGTTCTCCATCAGGAAATCGAGCGCGCGGTAGACCGTGATCGGCGCCGGCCGCGGCATCGACTTCGCCAGTTCGTCGATCACCTCATAGGCGCCGAGCGGCCGGTGGCTCGACAGCAGCGCCTGCAGCACCTGACGCCGGATCGGGGTGAATTTCTGCGCCCGGCGCGCGCAAACCCGCTCGGCATGCGCGATCGCGTCCGCGGTACAGCGGCCGTGATCGTGATCGGGCGCGGGGAATGTCGGCCTGGAAAGGGTCATTGCCAGGCAATATAGCATTGTGGCGGCTGAAGCCAAAGCGGCCCGGACCGGCGGCCCCAGCCATGCCCTGCAAGCGGGTCACGTCACCGCAAAACGCGCGAGGGGAAATTCATAAGCTAGCTTATAATATCGCTTGCTTATGGAGGCGTGGGGCATGCGCGGCACCGTGGACATGAACTTGCTGTTTACGCTCGGCGAAGTGCAACGCCTGGTGCGCGCCTATGCCGACAAGCAGGCGGCGCGTTACGGCATCACCCGCGCGCAATGGGCGGTGCTGGCCAAGATCGAGCGCACCGAGGGCCTGAAGCAGTCGGAACTTGCCGAACTGATGGAGATGCAGCCGATCACGCTGACGCGGCTGATCGACAAGCTCTGCGGCAATGGCTGGATCGAGCGCCGCGGCGACGAGTCCGACCGGCGTGTCAACCGCCTTTATCTGCGCAAAGCCGCGCGTCCGCTGCTGGGCAAGCTGGCGGGACTGCGCTCCGAGCTGACGGCCACTGCGCTTGGCGGCATCAACCCCGCTGATGCCCGCCGCCTGCTCGACCAGCTCGACCTGATCAAGGAAAACGTCCGCAACGCGATCCAGAATCCGGCCGGCGAGCCTCCGCGAAAGGAGCAGCGCTATGGCTGATCCCGTCCTCAGGTTCCCGCCCGATCAGAAGGGTAATCCGGCGTCGCCGACCTCGCGACCGAAGCTCGCCGCGGAGCCGCGCCGGCGGTTGATGGCCGGGATGCGCCGCTACCGTCGCTTCCTCCTGCTGGTCGTGCTGCCGCTGGTCGCGGCGGTCGCCGGATTGACGTTCTATCTCAATGGCGGCCGCTACGTGACCACCGATGACGCCTATGTCGGCGCGCAGAAGATCCTGATCACGCCCGACATCTCCGGCAAGATCGAGAGGGTGGTGGTGAAGGAGGGTCAGCAGGTCAGGGAAGGCGACGCGCTGTTCGAATTCGACCCGGTCCCGTTCCGCCTTGCCGTCGCGCACGCCAAGGCCAACCTCGCACAGGCCAGGGTCAGCTACGACAACCTCGTCGCCGACCTCAAGATCTACGCCCAGATGAGCGAGCTGTCGCAGCAGGGCATCGAACTGAAGCGGCGCGACGTCGAGCGCAAAAGCGCGCTGGTGAAGAGTAACGTCGGCTCCCAGCTCGATCTCGACAATGCCTCGGCCAATTTCGTCACCGCCAGCGCCCAGAACCAGCTGCTGCGGCAGAAGATCGCCACCGCCCAGGCGCAACTGCTCGGCAATCCCGAGCTGCCGGTCGGAGAGTTCCCGCCCTACGCTCAGGCCAAGGCGGCGCTCGACCAGGCCGAGCGCAACCTCGACCATACCGTGATGCGGGCGCCGATGCCGGGCATCGCCACCCAGGTCGAGCAGATTCAGCTCGGCCGCTTCGTCACCGCCGGCACCCCGGTTTTCAGCATCATCGACACCTCGAACCCCTGGGTCGACGCCAACCCGAAGGAGTCCGATTTTACCTATGTCGCCGTCGGGCAATCCGTCACGCTCGACGTCGACGCCTTTCCCAACCACCGGTTCAAGGGCACGGTCGGTTCGCTGTCGCCCGGCACCGGCGCGCAGTTTGCGATCCTGCCGCCGCAGAACGCGTCCGGCAATTTCGTCAAGGTGGTGCAGCGCGTGCCGGTGCGGATCTATTTCGACACCAACGACAAGTTCGTCCGCAAGCTGAAGGCCGGCATGAGCGTCTACGCCACCATCGACACCAATCACCGGCGGTCGCTGTCGGCGCTGTTCGGCCTCGCGCCGGCGGCCAACCCGGAACGCGAATAGGCCGCGATGGCAACGGCGGGCCCAGCATCGGCTTTCGTTCCCGGCCTGCGCCGGAACATGGTGACGATCTGCGCCATGACCGCGACCATCATGCAGGCGCTGGACACCACCATCGCCAACGTCGCCCTGCCCTACATGCAGGGCACGCTGTCGACGTCGCAGGACCAGATCAACTGGGTGCTGACGTCCTATATCGTCGCCGCCGCGATCATGACCGCGCCAGTCGGCTGGATCGCCAACCGCTTCGGCCGCAAGCGCATCTTCATCCTCTGTGCCGGCGGTTTCACCATCGCCTCGGTGCTGTGCGGGCTGGCGCAGGACATCGGCCAGATGGTGCTGTTCCGCCTGCTGCAGGGCATGTTCGGCGCGGCGCTGGTGCCGCTGTCGCAGGCGGTGATGCTGGACTCCTATGCGCTGCACGAGCGCGCCAAGGCGATGGCGATCTGGGGCATGGGCGTGATGATGGGACCGATCATGGGCCCCTCGCTGGGCGCCTGGCTGACCGAAACCTACTCCTGGCACTGGGTATTCTTCGTCAATCTGCCGTTCGGCATCTTCACCGTGCTCGGGCTTGTCATCTTCATGGACGAGACCCGCAAGGACATCAACCTGCGCTTCGACTGGTTCGGCTTCGCCGCGCTGGGAATCGCCATCGGCGCGCTGCAGCTTGCGCTCGACCGCGGCGAGCAGCTCGGCTGGCTGGACTCCTACGAGATCATCGCCGAGTTCATCATCGCCGGTGTCGGCTTCTACTATTTCCTGGCGCATTCGCTGACGGCCGACCGGCCCTTCATCCAGTTCGCGCTGTTCAAGGACAGGAATTTCGTCGGGGGCTGCGTGTTCATGGCGGTGATGGGCCTGGTGCTGTTCTCGACCATGGCGCTGGCCTCGCCGTTCCTGCAGAACGTGATCGGCTATCCGATCATCACCGCCGGGCTGCTGCTGGCCAGCCGCGGCTGCGGCACGTTCGTGGCGATGATGCTGGTCGGACGCCTGATGCGCCATGTCGAGGCGCGGACGCTGATCGTCTCCGGCCTCAGCATCACCTGCCTCTCGCTGTTCTACATGACCGGATGGACCGACCAGACCGGCGTGACCGAGATCGTGGTCATCAGCGTGGTCCAGGGCTTTGGCTTTGGCCTGGTGTTCGTGCCGCTTTCCACCGTTGCGTTCCTGACCCTGCCCCATCATCTGCGCACCGACGGCACCTCGATGCTGACCCTGATGCGCAACGTCGCGAGCTCGATCGGGATATCGCTCGTCATCTCGCAACTGACGCAAGGCACGCGCCACTCCTACGCGGTGCTCTCGCAGCACATCAATCCGTTCAACCACGCCATGCAGATGCCCGAGGTGCGCGGCATGATCGACATGGCGACCGACAAAGGCCGCGCCATGGCGGACGTGATGCTGAAGGCGCAGACACAGATCATCGCGTTCTCGTACGACTATCAGATGGTGATGATCTTCACCGCCTGCGCGATCCCGCTCGCGATCATGATCGGTTCGACCAAGGCCGCGCTGCGGGCGCAGTCAGCCGCGCCGGAACGCGCCATCATCGAGTAGGCCCCGCGCAGGTCTCGTTACGGCTGCGTCGACGCGGTCCCGGAAGCAGGGCGAGGCCGTCAGGTGGCCAAACGCGCATCGAGCGCGAAGATGGAACGATAGATTTCCGGATTGGCGAGATTGCCGAGCCCGACGGGGGCGATCTCGGAAGCTCTCCGGATGGCGTTGGAAAGAGAAACCTCGTCGAGGGCCTCGATCAAAAGAATGCCCGCGAAGACGACATCGCGATTTCGCATTCCCTTTTCGACCGTCTGCACCGAAGTGCGCGCGAGGTCGGTCGCGCCAATCTGGACCGCGGCAATTCCATCGACGCCGGCAAGTCCATCGGCCAGGCGCTGCGGCTGTTCCGGCAGGCGCTCGAGGCGGACCGGAGCAACGACGGCGCCCTCGCCGCGTCCGGCGCGAGCCAAGATGGTGCCGCCGCCCCGAACGAAGTTGCCCAGTCTGGGCATGATCCGTTGCGACCACGGCGTAGGCGCATTTAGACGCGCGAGATAGGCGGGTGCGTCGAGCACCTCAGGCGCCTCGAGTTCGTATAGAATGAAGAACCGGTTGATATCTGCACGCACCGCCTGGAAAACCCGTGACGCCAGGAAGCCCCTGGTGGTCACGCGCTCCGTCGTGTGCTCGCGCGTCAGCCAGTGGCGATAATCGACGAGGTCCTGCTGCGCGACGTCACTCCAGATGGCCAGAAATCCCGCTCCGCGCATTGCCTGCCTCCCCTTGACCGGACGGGTTGTTTCCCGGCTTCACGTCAGCGTAGCGTGTTGCCATCACGGCGTCGAATGCGTTTCCGATCACGGCGACCGGCGGCTTCAGGCCTGTGAATAGTTCGAAGGCGTCGGCGGCCTGATAGACCGCGAGATCGCGACCGGTCATGACGCTGCAGCCTCTTGCCTTGGCCGCCGACAGCAACGGGGTCCACAGCGGCGTATAGACGGCGTCGGCCACCCAAAGCCCACGATGCAGCAGCGCCGCCGGCACGGCCATGTTCCGGTCCGGCAGCATTCCAACCGGCGTCGCATTGACCACGCCGACGGCGCCCCGCAGCGCGTCCTCGACATCATCGGCAACGCGCGTCGCCAGGCGGCCGCGCAATCGTGCCGCCAGTTGCCCGGCCTTGCCGCGGTCGGAATCGAACAGGCTGAGTTCGGCGACGCCGAGATTGGCGAGCGCGAAGGCGATGGCCTTGCCGACGCCGCCGGCGCCGATCAGCGCGACCGCGCCGCGATCGGAGGCGGCGACCAGGTCGCCAATTGCACGCTCGAAGCCCGTGGTGTCGGTGTTGTAGCCGATCAGCCGCCTGTGGCGCACGACGACGGTGTTGACCGCACCGATGGCTTGGGCGTCCGGCGACAGCGCGTCCAGCAACGGCAGTATCGCTTCCTTGTAAGGGAAAGTGACGTTCACGCCGGCGAAACCGTCGCGCCTGACCTCATCGAGCAGCGCGCGCAGGGTCGCCGCATCGGCGTTTGCGATCTCGATCAGTCGATAGTGGCAGCGAACGCCGAGCGCGTCGGCGGCCCGCTGATGCATGGCCGGCGCCGCCGACTGCGCGATCGGTGCGCCGATTAATCCGGCCAGAAAGAGTTTGCCGCCCGAGGATCGAGCTTCCGTCATCGTCCATGCCCCGCGCCAACCAGAGACCTGACGCCGGTCCGCCGCGCCGGCGCCGGTCAGACCTCGAAGAAAACGGTCTCGTTGTCGCCCTGCAGGCGGATGTCGAAACGATAGACCGCGTTGCCGGCGCCCGGCTGCCGCGTCGCAATCAACGTGGCGCGGCGATCGGCCGGCACCAGCGCCAGCGCGGAATCGGCCGCGTTGGCGGCCTCGCCGTCGAAATAGATCCGCGAATAGAGATGCAGCAGCATGCCGCGCGCATAGATCGCAATCATGATGTGCGGCGCCTGCGGCTTGCCGTCGGAATCTGGGACCGGGCCTGGCTTGACGGTGTCGAAGAAATAGCCGCCATTCGCGTCGGTTCCGATACGGCCGAACCCCTTGAACGACGAGTTCGGCAACGCGCGCTTGTCCTGCGGGTCGGAGAAGCGCCCTTGCGCATCGGCCTGCCAGATCTCCAGCATGCAATCCGGCACCGGCGAACCGTCGCCGTCGAACACCGTGCCCACGACGCGAATGCGCTCGCCGGTCACGTCCGGCGTCAGCAGGTTGTTGCTGAAGGCGTCGTTCCAGTCGTACTTGCCGTTCGAGGTCAGGCCGTAGGCGAAATACGGACCCACGGTCTGCGAAGGGGTGATCCCGTCTGGCTTGGTCCGTTGCACTTAGCTGTTCTCCATCGGCGTGGCGTTGCGGCCGCGCAGCACAATGTTGAAGCGGTAGCACAGCGCCCAGTCCGGCCTGGTGTTCTCCAGATCGAACGACGAAATCATGCGGTTGCGCGCTTTCTCGTCGGTAACCGAGTTGAAGATCGGATCGAACGGAAACAGCGGATCGCCGGGGAAATACATCTGCGTCACCAGCCGCGAGACGAAGGCGTGTCCGAACACCGAGAAGTGGATATGCGCCGGGCGCCAGGCGTTGTGGTGATTGCCCCAGGGATAGGCGCCGGGCTTGATGGTGACGAAACGGTAATAGCCCTGCGCATCCGACTGCGCGCGGCCCGCGCCGGTAAAGTTCGGATCCAGCGGCGCAGGGTGCTGATCGACCACATGCACATAGCGCCCGCAGGAATTGGCCTGCCACAGTTCCACCAGCGCATTGGGCACGCCGCGGCCGTCCTCATCGAGGATGTGGCCATGCACGATGATCCGCTCGCCGATCGGCTCGCCCTTGTGCTGGAGCGTGAGGTCGTGGTCGTTCTCGCGCACCGCCTCGTGGCCATAGACCGGCCCGGTCAGTTCCGACAGCGTATGCCGCATCGGGATCAGCGGCTTCGATGGCGAACGCTTCAGCGTGCTCTTGTAGGCGGGCGACAGCCGCGGCGGATGCGCCGCCAGGCTTGAGACCGGGTAGATCAGGGTCATGGTCCAATCCTCATCCGAAACCGTCGTTCCGGGCGCCAAGCATCAGTTCAGCTTTTCGATCGCGACCGCAACGCCCTGGCCGACGCCGACGCACATGGTGGCGAGCGCGAGCTTGCCGCCGCGCTTCTCCATGCCGTGCACCGCCGTCAACGCCAGCCGCGCGCCGCTCATGCCGAGCGGATGGCCGAGCGCGATTGCGCCGCCATGCGGGTTGACGAAGTCGGCGTCGTCCGTGACGCCGAGTTGCCGCAGGCAGGCGATGCCCTGCGAGGCGAAGGCTTCGTTGAGTTCGATCAGATCGAAATCGCTGATCTTGATGCCGAGACGCGCCATCAGCTTGCGGGTCGCCGGCACCGGGCCGATGCCCATGATGCGCGGCGGCACCGCCGCCGACGCCAGCCCGAGGATGCGCGCCCGCGGCGTCAGCCCGTGCTTCTTTACCGCGGCTTCGGACGCCAGGATCATCGCCGCCGCGCCGTCGTTGACGCCGGACGCGTTGCCGGCCGTCACCGTGCCGGGGTTGCGCACGATCGGCTTCAGTTTCGACAAGCCTTCGAGCGTGGTTTCGGGGCGCGGATGTTCGTCCTTGTCGACATTGACCGGGCCGGCCTTGCCGCCCGGCACCGACACCGGCGTGATCTCCTCGGCGAAATAGCCCGAGGCGATGGCGGCGCCGGCGCGCTGCTGCGAGCGGATCGCGAACGCGTCCTGGTCGGCGCGCGACACCTGGTACTCCTCGGCGACGTTCTCGCCGGTCTCCGGCATCGCATCGACGCCATACTGCGCCTTCATCAACGGATTGATGAAGCGCCAGCCGATCGTCGTGTCGTAGATCTCGGCCGAGCGCGCGAACGCTTCCGGCGCCTTGCCCATCACGAACGGGGCGCGCGTCATCGACTCGACGCCGCCGGCAATCGCGAAATCGATCTCGCCCGACCTGATCGCCCGCCCCGCGGCGCCGACCGCATCAAGGCCGGACGCGCAGAGCCGGTTGAGCGTCTGGCCGGGAACCGTGTCCGGCATCCCCGCCAGCAACAGCGCCATGCGCGCGACGTTGCGGTTGTCTTCGCCGGCCTGGTTGGCGCAGCCGAAAAACACCTCGTCGACCTCAGACCAATCGAGTCCTGGATGCCTGGCCATCAGCGCCTTGATCGGGACGGCGGCGAGATCGTCGGCGCGCACCTTGGCAAGGGCGCCGCCAAAGCGGCCGATCGGGGTCCGGACAGCATCACAGATAAACACATCACGCATTGAATCTCTCCCTGGACGTCGTGCCTTGGCTTTGCACGCGCGCCCTCGTGTAATTGAAAGCGAGTTTTAGGAGCGCGCCCGCGGCAGGTCAATTGACACCCGTCGTCCTGGCCTTGAGCCGGGACCCATACTCCGTAGCAGCAGTTGTTTGGAAGGTATTTGTTACCGTTGTTCCGCCGTGAGGCCGCGGCGTATGGGTCCCGGCTCAAGGCCGGGACGACGGGGGAAAACGTGGATTCCGGCTGCAAACCGATAGGACCGCGCCGTCGAAATTTTGTAGCGTGCCGCCTGAAATGACGATCCAGCAATCCATCCCAGTTCCGGTGCCTCCCGAAGCCGCGCCCACCGCGGACGCCGCTACGCGCGTCACGCCGATGATGGAACAGTACCTTGAGATCAAGGCCGCCCATCCAGGCCTGCTGCTGTTCTACCGAATGGGCGATTTCTACGAGCTTTTTTTCGAGGACGCCGAAATCGCCGCCAGGACGCTCGGCATCGTGCTGACCAAGCGCGGCAAGCACCAGGGCATGGACATCCCGATGTGCGGCGTGCCGGTGGAGCGCTCCGAGGACTATCTGCACCGCTTGATCAACGCCGGGCATCGCGTCGCGGTGTGCGAGCAGACCGAGAATCCGGCCGCGGCGCGAGCCCGCGGCAACAAGAGCGTGGTGGCCCGCGGCGTGGTCCGGCTGGTGACGCCGGGCACGCTGACCGAAGACACGCTCCTGGATGCCCGAACCAACAACTACCTGCTGGCGATCGCGCGCGCCCGCGCCTCTTCCGGCGGCGACCGCATCGGACTTGCCTGGATCGACATTTCCACCGCCGAATTCATGGTGACGGAATGCGCCACCGCGGAACTGGCGGCGACCCTGGCGCGCATCAACCCCAACGAGGTCATCGTCACCGACGCGCTGTACGGCGATCATGACCTCGCGCCGCTGCTGCGCGAACTGCCGGCGGTGACGCCGCTGACCCGCGACGTCTTTGATGGCGCCACCGCGGAGCGCCGGCTGTGCGACTACTTCGCGGTCGCGACCATGGACGGCCTCGCCGCCATGTCGCGGCTGGAGGCGACGGCCGCGGCCGCCGCCGTCACCTATGTCGACCGCACCCAGGTCGGCAAGCGCCCGCCGCTGTCGCCGCCGTCGCACGAAGCCGCCGGCACCACTATGGCGATCGACCCGGCCACGCGTGCCAACCTCGAACTGACGCGCACGCTTTCGGGCGAGCGGCGCGGATCGCTGCTCGATGCGATCGACCGGACGGTGACTTCGGCGGGATCGCGGCTGCTGGCGCAACGTCTGGCGGCCCCCCTCACCGACAGCGCAGCAATCGCGCGGCGGCTGGATGCGGTTGCGGCGTTCGTCGCCGATAGCGCGGCATGCGAGGATGTCAGAGCCACGCTGCGCGCCGCGCCCGACATGTCGCGGGCGCTGGCGCGGCTTTCGGTCGGACGCGGCGGGCCGCGCGACCTTGCCGGGCTGCGCGACGGCATCCTCGCCGCGGACCAGGCGCTGGCGCGGCTGGCGCGGCTCGAAGCTCCGCCGCCTGAGATCGCCGCCGTGATGGAAGCGCTGCGGCGCCCGTCGCGCGACCTCGCGCGCGAGTTCGCCCGCGCGCTCGCCGAACAACTGCCGCTGGTCAAGCGCGACGGCGGCTTCGTCCGCCAAGACTATGAAACGGCCCTCGACGAGAGCCGGAATCTGCGCGACGCCTCCCGTCTCGTGGTCGCGGCGATGCAGGCGCGCTACGCCGAGGTGACCTCCATCAAGGCGCTCAAGATCCGCCACAACAACGTGCTAGGCTATTTCGTCGAAGTCACCGCGCAGCACGGCGACCGGCTGATGACGCCGCCCTTGAACGCCACCTTTATCCATCGCCAGACCCTGGCCGGCCAGGTTCGATTCACCACCGCCGAACTCGGCGAGATCGAGGCCAAGATCGCCAATGCCGGCGACCGCGCACTCGGACTGGAGCTGGAAATCTTCGAGCGGCTCTGCGTCATGGCGCTGGCAGCGAGCGACGATCTGCGCGCCGCGGCGCACGCCTTCGCGCTGCTGGACGTCGCGACCGCGCTGGCGAAGCTCGCGGTCGACGACAATTACGTGCGGCCCGAGGTCGATGCCTCGCTCGGCTTTGCCGTGGAAGGCGGCCGGCATCCGGTGGTCGAACAGGCGTTGAAGCGCGACGGCCAGCCCTTCATCGCCAACGCCTGCGATCTCTCCCCCGGCCCCGGCCAGAAGTCCGGCCAGATCTGGCTGATCACTGGCCCCAACATGGCGGGCAAATCGACCTTCCTGCGCCAGAACGCGCTGATCGCGCTGATGGCGCAGATCGGCGCCTATGTGCCCGCGTCGCGGGCGCGGATCGGCGTCGTCGATCGCCTGTTCAGCCGCGTCGGCGCGGCGGATGATCTTGCGCGCGGACGTTCCACCTTCATGGTCGAGATGGTGGAGACCGCGGTGATCCTCAACCAGGCCAGCGAGCGCTCGCTGGTGATCCTGGACGAGATCGGCCGGGGGACTGCGACCTTCGACGGCCTGTCGATCGCCTGGGCCGCGATCGAGCATCTGCACGAGACCAACCGCTGCCGGGCGCTGTTTGCCACGCATTATCACGAACTGACCGCGCTCTCGGCCAGGCTGCCGCGGATGTTCAACGCCACCGTGCGGGTCAAGGAGTGGCAGGGCGACGTCGTGTTCCTGCACGAGGTGCTGCCCGGCTCGGCCGACCGTTCCTACGGCATCCAGGTCGCGAAGCTCGCCGGGCTCCCGCCGGCGGTGATCGCGCGCGCCAAGTCGGTGCTGGCCAAGCTCGAGGCGCAGGACCGCGGCCAGACCGCGCGCGCGCTCGCCGACGATCTGCCGCTGTTCGCCGTCCCCTCCCGCGCCGCCGCGGAAGCCGCGCCGCCGGGCCCGGCCGAGATATTGATGGAAGCGGTGAAGGCGCTTCATCCCGACGAGATGTCGCCGCGCGAGGCGCTGGAGGCCTTGTATGCGCTGAAGGCGAAGCTGCCGAAGAGGTGAACTTGATGCCATCATTCCCGGGCGATGCGTCCGCATCGAACCCGGAATCTCGAGATTCCCCGATGCGCAATTGCGCATCTGAGGTCTGGTGCTAGCGCACCATCCCGGAATGACGGCATCACGGCGCAGCCCTCTTCCTTCGCCCGATCCACCACAGGCCGAGATTCCAGCCGACGCACGTCGCCAGCGCCAGGCTCAACCCGATTGCCGAGTCAAACCGAAGCGCCGCCACGTGCAGCACCGACAGGGCGATGCCGAGTCCGATCAACCCCCAGGCGCTGTTGGCGAGCACGGCCGCGGTTGGCGGGCCGCCGATGCGCGGGTGCAGGATCAGCATCATCGAGGTGAAGACCACCGGGAACAGCGCGATCATGCCGCTCACCTTGGGGCCGACCCAGCCCGACAGCGTGACCACGGTCGCCACCAATGTTGCCACCAGCGAGGCCCGCAGCGGAATGTCGTACCAGCGCCGCCGGATCGGCGGCATCCTGACGTGACGGTAGCGGGCGAGCAGCGGCACGCAGGCGGCAAAGACAATCGCGTTCGCGATCAAGCCGCCGGCCAATGACCACTGCATCGAGCGTATGCCGGCGGCGAGCATCAGCCATGCTGCCACCGCCACCACGCAACTGAGCAGCGCGCCATGGCGCTGCGCCAGCACGACATAGACGAGCGCGAGCAGGATCGTGGCGGCGTTGATCGGAAGGCTGGCGAGCGCCGCCTCGGCGATGAAGGCCGCGTCATGGTCGAGCGCCAGGAAGACGTAGGACGGCCCCGCCGAAATCGGCAGCGTCGCCACCAGCGCGCCGATCACCGGACCCGATCGTTCGGTGACGATGGAGGCGGTCACCACGAACGCCGCCGTGATCGCCATGCGCAGGCCAAGCGTCAGCCCGAAGGCGAGTTCAGGGGACATTTATTTGTCGTTCCTGCGAACGCAGGAACCCACGTCGCTGCTTCTCGATTTCAAGCGGTGAGCTGAGATACCTTCCGCACCCATCGACGCCGGTGGCTATGGGCCCCTGCGTTCGCAGCGGCGACGTCGAGCCGCTGTTCCTCACACCCGCTTCATCGACACCGACACTGTCGGCCCGTTCCTGATGGTTTGATAGACCACGCAATAGCGCTCGGTGAGTTTCAGCAGCAGGTCGAGCTTGTCCTGCGGCGCGTCGGTTCCAACCTCGAAGCGCAGGCGGATCTCGGCGAAACCGACCGGAGCCTCCTTGTCGATCCCGAGCGTGCCGCGGAAGTCCAGATCACCCTCGGCGATGACGTTGCCGCTGCGGAGCGGTACTTCGATCGCGGTGGCGACCGACTTCAGCGTCACGCCGGCGCAGGCCACCAGCGCCTCCAGCAACATGTCGCCCGAACAGAGTTCGAGCCCGGAGCCGCCGGTCCCCTTGTGCAGGCCGGCCACCGCCAGCGCGCGGCCGGTCTCGACCTTGCAGGCGATGCCTTCACGATCGATCGAGCCCCTGGCCTTGAGGGTGATGACCGCGGCCGAGGGGTCCGACTTATAGCGTTCCTTGATCGGAGCTTGCATTGCGCGGAGTTCGGCGGCGTCCATCGTCTTCTCCCCACTTTGGTGATGCATCGGATATAGTCGGCGATCGAGCCGGTGTCACCACCGGCTTTCCGCCGGCCGCGCGTCCGTCTTTATGAACACCGGCCTTTTCAACAGGTTGGGGCTGGAATTCGGCCCGGCCGCGGCCTAGCCTCGATCCGGCTTGCAATCACCCGTGACAGGCCGCGCGCCGTCCGATATCGGGGAGACCATGGACAGCGTCGTGACCGAGGCCCGCTCCGGGGCGGATGAGCGTTTCGATACCGCGCGGATTACCGCCGCGGTCGATGCGCTCGCCGAAAAACACGCCGGCCGCGAGGACGTGTTTCGTTCGGCGCTGGCGCAATTGCTCAAGGGCGAGATGATCGCCGCGCGCGCCACCGCGCAGGCGGTGCTGCTGAGGGACCGCCACGGCCGCCGCTGCGCCGAGCGGCTGTGCTTCATGCAGGACGAGATCATCCGCATCCTTTATTCCGCCGCCACGCGGCATCTCTATCGCTCGCACATCCCCTCCGGCGCCGAACGCATGGCCGTGGTCGCGACCGGCGGCTACGGCCGCGGCCTGATGGCGCCGGAATCCGACATCGACCTGTTGTTCATCCTGCCCTACAAGCAGACCGCCTGGGGCGAACAGGTCGCGGAAGCCATCCTCTACTGCCTTTGGGACATGGGGCTGAAGGTCGGCCACGCCACGCGCTCGGTCGACGAATCGATCCGGCAGGCGCGCGGCGACATGACGATCCGCACCGCGATCCTTGAGACGCGCTTCCTGACCGGCGACCAACCGCTTTATGACGAACTGCTCGCGCGGTTCGACAGGGACGTGGTGCAGGGAACGGCTTCCGATTTCGTCACCGCCAAGCTCGCCGAACGCGAGGAACGTCATCGCCGCGCCGGGCAATCACGCTACCTGGTCGAGCCCAACGTCAAGGATGGCAAGGGCGGCTTGCGCGACCTGCACACGCTGTTCTGGATCGCAAAATATGTCTACCGCGTGCGCGAGACCGACGAACTGGTCGGGCGCGGCGTGTTCGACGCCCAGGAATACCGCACCTTTCGCCGCTGCGCCGACTTCCTCTGGTCGGTCCGCTGCAACCTGCATTTCGTTTCCGGCCGCGCCGAGGAGCGACTGTCGTTCGACCTGCAGCGCGAGATCGCGGTCCGGCTTGGCTACACCTCGCATCCCGGCATGCAGGACGTCGAACGCTTCATGAAGCATTACTTCCTGATCGCCAAGGCCGTCGGCGACCTCACCGCGATCCTGTGCGCGAAGCTGGAGGAGGAACAGGCCAAGCCTGCGCCAGTGTTGAGCCGCGTGGTGGCGCGGCTGCGGCCGGCCGCCCAGCGGCGGCGCGTGCCCGACAGCGACGACTTCATCATCGACAACAACCGCATCAACCTCGCCGCTCCCGACGTCTTCAAGCATGACCCGGTCAACCTGATCAGGATTTTCCGGCTGGCGCAGAAGAACAGCCTCGCCTTCCATCCCGACGCGATGCGGACGGTGACGCGTTCGCTGAGGCTGATCGATACCCAGCTTCGGGAAAACCCCGAAGCCAACCGGCTGTTCCTGGAAATCCTGACCTCCGACAACGCCGAGAACGTGTTGCGGCGCATGAACGAAACCGGCGTGCTCGGCCACTTCATTCGCGCCTTCGGCAAGATCGTGTCGATGATGCAGTTCAACATGTACCACCACTATACGGTGGACGAGCACCTGATCCGCTGCATCGGCCACCTGCAGGAGATCGAACGCGGCGGCAACGACGAATTCGCGGTCGCCAGCGACCTGTTCCGCAAGATCCGCCCCGATCATCGCGCGGTAATCTACATCAGCACGCTGCTGCACGACATCGCCAAGGGTCGTCCCGAGGATCACTCGATCGCGGGCGCCAGGGTTGCGCGGCGGCTGTGCCCGCGGCTCGGCTTCAGCGTCGCCGACACCGAAACGGTGGCGTGGCTGATCGAGCAGCATTTGACGATGTCCACCGTGGCGCAATCGCGCGATCTTTCCGATCGCAAGACGATCGAGAATTTCGCCACCGTCGTGCAGTCCGTCGAGCAGATGAAGCTCCTGACCATCCTGACCACCGCCGATATCCGTGGCGTCGGTCCCGGGGTGTGGAACGGCTGGAAGGCGCAATTGCTGCGCACGCTGTATTACGAAACCGAGCCGGTGCTGACCGGCGGCTTCTCCGAAGTGAACCGGGCGCAGCGGATCGCCGTGGCGCAGGCCGAGTTCCGCGCCGCCTTTACCGAATGGCCGGAGCGGGAGCTCAACGCCTATATCGGGCGGCATTATCCTGCCTACTGGCTCAAGGTCGATCTTGCGCACAAGATCCGCCATGCGCGGTTTCTCCGGGCCAGCGAACAGGCCGGACACCAGCTTTCGATCAATGTCGGCTTCGACGAGGCGCGCGCCGTCACCGAACTGACGATACTTGCGATCGACCACCCCTGGCTGCTGTCGATCATCGCGGGCGCCTGCGCTTCCGCCGGCGCCAACATCGTCGACGCGCAAATCTACACCACCACCGACGGCCGCGCGCTCGACACCATCGCGATCTCCAGGGAGTACGACCGCGACGAGGACGAGGGACGCCGCGCCACCCGCATCGGCGAAATGATCGAGCAGGTGCTCGAAGGCAAATTGCGCCTGCCCGAGGCGGTGGCGCGCAAGGCCGCCAACCGCGGCAAGATGCGCGCCTTCGTGGTCGAGCCGGAAGTCACCATCAACAACCAGTGGTCGGACCGCTACACCGTGATCGAGGTGTCCGGCCTCGACCGCCCCGGCCTGCTGTACCAGCTCACCACCGCGATCTCGAAGCTGAACCTCAACATTGCCTCCGCCCATGTCGCAACCTTTGGCGAGCGCGCCCGCGACGTGTTCTACGTCACCGACCTGCTGGGCGCGCAGATCACGGCGCCGACGCGGCAGGCTGCGATCAAGAGCGCGCTGCTGCATCTGCTGGCCAGCGAGGACGACGTCGCGCAGCCGGCGGCTTAAGCCGCTTTCAGTCTCCACGCAGGTTCAGATGACGAGGCTCAACGGCAAGCGCCGGGATCACGCGCTCCCGCTTCGAGGGCGGCGCCAGCGCCGCCCTTACGCCGGAATCTCGCCGAATGCGTTTCCCACCGGCAGCACGGCATGCCGGATCAGGCGCGAATCCTCGACCGCGGCCTGGCGGTGCTTGACCGCCTCGCGGTAGAGCGGATCGCGGATCATCTCCGCAAACGCCGCGACACTTGGATACTCGGCGATGAAGCAATGGTCCCAGCGCTCGTCCGCGGGCCCGATCAGCATCAGCTCGAACCGCCCCTGCCACACGATCCGGCCGCCCAGCCGCGCGAAGACCGGCGCGCTTTCCCTGCCATAGGCCGCATAGGCTTCCGCGCCCGTCGCCTTGCGGCCATCGGGATAGGCCGCCTGCGCGCGCAGCCGGACCAGGTTGAGCATGTGGATCGGGCCCGGCCGGTCATTGGCCCGGAATTGCGCGAATACTTCCCTGGTCGGATCGATGTGACCCATCGCTTTCTCCTCGTCCAGCTTTAACCTGGTACCTGTCTTTTTGCCGTGGACGCGCTATCGCAACGCGACGCGGACTCCACCCCCGCGTCAATCGCGCGACGGGCGTTCGCCCGCACCGCTTTCTTTCTACCACGCGCCGCCGCACCTCCTAATCCCGGATTAACCTCTCCTTAACCGACCCTTAAACTGCCCGCGCTAGCGTGCGCCGGAAGGGCGTGAGCGGCGTTTGGCATGGCGTGGGGACGGAAAAAGAGCGGCGGACGCAAGGAGCCGCTGTTCGGGCTTCCGGCAGCGCTGGCGGACCTGCGACTGTCGCCTGCCGACCGCGTCCAGGTCGCCGACGACAAGCCGAGGAAACCGGCGCAAAAGCCCAGACCCGAAGACGAGGACGATGACGAGCCGGCGCGCGAGCGCAAGCCGCGCGCGGGCCGCGGCGGCGCAAGGCGTCGCGCAAGATCGCGTCGGATCCGCCTCGGCCGCCTGCTATACTGGGGCGCGGTGCTCGGCCTGTGGGCCGTGATCGCCTTTGTCGGCGTCGTGGTCTGGGTCGGCGCCCACCTGCCAGCGATCCATTCGCTGGAAATTCCGAAGCGACCGCCGACGATCCAGATCGTCGGCCTCGACGGCAGCGTGCTGACCACGCGCGGCGAAATGCCCGGCGCCAATGTCGCGCTGAAGGAGCTGCCGCCCCACCTGCCGAAGGCCTTCATCGCCATCGAAGACCGCCGCTTCTATTCGCATTACGGCGTCGACCCCGTCGGCATCGCGCGCGCCGCGCTCGCCAATGTGCTGCACCGCGGGGTCTCGCAGGGCGGATCGACGCTGACCCAGCAGCTCGCCAAGAACCTGTTCCTGACCCAGGAACGCACCATGATGCGAAAGCTGCAGGAGGCCGAGCTGGCGCTGTGGCTGGAGCGCAAGCATTCCAAGAACGAAATCCTCGAGCTCTATCTGAACCGCGTCTATTTCGGGTCCGGCGCCTACGGCGTCGAGGCGGCATCCCAGCGCTATTTCGGCAAGTCGGCGAAAAACGTAACCCTGGCGGAGGCCGCGATGCTGGCGGGCCTGGTCAAGTCGCCGTCGCGGCTGGCGCCGAACCGCAATCCGGAGGGCGCCGAGCAGCGCGCCCGGCTGGTGCTGGCGGCGATGGCGGAGGCCAAGTTCATTTCCCAAGCGCAGGCGAAAGCCTCGACCGGGCATCCGTCCTACCATGTGAAGCCGGTCGACGCCGGCACCATCAACTACGTCGCCGACTGGATCGGCGAGGTGCTCGACGACCTCGTCGGCCAGATCGACCAGAACATCGTGGTCGAGACCACGATCGATCCGAAGCTGCAAAAGGTGGCGGAAGCCGCCATCATCGACGAACTCGCCGCCAAGAGCGTCAGGTTCAACGTCAGCCAGGGTGCGCTGGTGGCGATGACGCCTGACGGCTCGGTGCGGGCCATGGTCGGTGGCCGGAACTACGCCGAGAGCCAGTACAACCGCGCGGTCACCGCCCGACGCCAGCCCGGCTCGGCGTTCAAGCCGTTTGTCTATCTGACCGCGATCGAGGCCGGGCTGACGCCGGAAACAACCCGGCTGGATGCGCCGCTCGACATCAAGGGCTGGCGACCCGAGAACTACACCCACGAGTATTTTGGCGCGGTGACGCTGACGCAGGCGCTGGCGAATTCGCTCAACACTGTAGCGGTGCGGCTGGGGATGGAGGTCGGGCCAAAGAACGTGGTTCGCGCCGCGCACCGCCTCGGCATTTCCTCGAAACTCGAGCCCAACGCCTCGCTCGCACTGGGGACTTCCGAAGTTTCGCTCACCGAACTGGTGGGCGCCTACGCGCCGTTCGCCAATGGCGGGCTCGGCGTTTCGCCGCATGTCGTGACCAGGATCCGCACCCAGGACGGCAAGCTGCTGTACGCGCGGCCCCCCGATCGGCCCGGCCAGGTGATCGACCCGCGCCATGCCGCGGCCATGAACACCATGTTGCGGGAGACGCTGCTGTCGGGCACCGCCCGCAAGACCGAGGTTCCCGGCTGGATCGCTGCCGGCAAGACCGGCACCAGCCAGGATTTCCGCGATGCCTGGTTCATCGGCTACACCGCCAACCTCGTCACCGGAGTCTGGCTCGGCAATGACGACAATTCACCAACCCGCAAGGCAAGCGGCAGCGGCTTGCCGGTGACGATCTGGACCCGCTTCATGCGCGCGGCCCACCAGGGCCTGCCGGCGGCGGGTTTGCCGATTGCACAGGCGGGCTGGGGGCTGTCGAACCTGACGCAAGCCGCCTCGCACATCAGCGCGCCGGCTTCATCGGGACGGACGCCAGCCCCGCTCGCGCCGGTCGTCGCTGAGAGCGGCCATCGGCCGCCGCCGACGCGAACGTCGGCGCCGTCCTCCGCACGTCCGGAGCCGGCGGCGGGTCTGGATGGCTGGCTGGTGGATCGGCTGTTCGGGCGCTAGGGGGATCGCCAAGCGCCGGATAGAGGGCCTAATCCTGGATGCCGTAGCGATGCAGGTCGTTGCCATGGGTGTCGAGCCAGCGCTTGGCGCGCTCGACATGGCCGCATACCCGGCCGACCACCCGCCAGAACCTCGCCGAATGATTCATCTCGACGAGGTGCGCGACCTCGTGCGCGGCGAGATAGTCCAGCACGTAGGGCGGCGCGAGAATCAGACGCCAGGAAAACGACAACGATCCAGCCGAGGTGCATGAACCCCAGCGGCTCGACTGATCGCGAATCGAAACCCGCTTGACCTTGACGCCAAGGTCTGCGGCGTAGGCCAGCGACGCCTTGTGCAATTCCTTGCGCGCTTCACGCTTGAGAAAGTCGTGCACGCGCCGCTCCATGTGCTCGTCGCCGCCGGCAACACACAGAATCTTCTCGCCGCTGTCGCGGATCTCCGTCCACACCGTGCCGCGCTCGCCGGCGCGATGCACGATCCGGTGCGGCATGCCGCGCAGCGGCAGCACGGTGCCGGCCTGAAACGGCGCCGCCTTGGGCAGGCGGCCGAGACGCGCGGCGATCCAGCCACCGTGAAGCCGCGCAAATTCCTTGGCTTCAGCAAGCGTGCCGCGCGGCGGCATGGTCAGGATCGCCTCGCGGTCGGTCGGATGAATGCGCAGCGTGTAACGACGCGCGCGGCGATGCCGGCGCAGCCGAATCGCAAAGAATTGCGAGCCGTGCTTGACCAATAGAGTCGCGGGTTCGGCAGGCCGCCGATACAGGAGCGCGCGCGTAGCCATGTCTGACAGTCCGGGGAGCAAGAGTTCCCCTGAATTCTGCCATATCCGCCGCCAATGAAATCTCTCCGCGCAAAAACAAATCATTTGCCCAATATACAGGGGGTTTTAGGCAAATTACCCCTACCGGCTGTGGTTGGGAGGGAAATTTTTGGGCTGGTTTGGCGCCTTGAGGCACTGCCAAAAATCGAATCTGGGTTCATTCTTTGAATCAGGCGCGAATCTGTATTTCTGTCAGTCTCGTCAGCATCTTATCGATCGAGGCAACCTGACGGCCGGCGCGGGCTATTCCGCCGCAGCTACCAATGTCGGCTTTGCAGTCGCCGCAGACATCATGAAATCGGAGATGCGCGGCACGATTTCAGATCGAAACCGTGAACCGTTGAACACGCCGTAATGCCCAACGCCTTTTTGCACGTAATGCACGCGGCGATGATCGGGAATCGACGAGCAAAGCGCATGCGTCGCTTCGGTTTGCCCGAGACCGGAGATGTCGTCGTTCTCGCCTTCCACCGTCATCAGCGCGACGCGCCGGATCTTCGATGGATCGACGGGCTTGCCGCGATGGGTCATCTCGCCCTTCGGCAGCGCGTGCTTGACGAACACGACATCGACCGTCTGCAGGTAATATTCCGCGGTCAGATCCATCACCGCGAGATACTCGTCGTAAAACTCGCGATGCTTGTCGACCAGATCGCCGTCACCCTTCACCAGGTTGCTGAACAGGCGCTTGTGGGCGTCGCTGTGGCGGTCGAAATTCATGCTGATGAAGCCCGACAGCTGCAGGAAGCCCGGATAGACGTCGCGCATCATGCCGGGATGCGGAAACGGCACCTTGGTGATGACATGGTTGCGGAACCATTCGATGCCGCGCTCGGCAGCGAGGTTGTTGACCGCGGTCGGGTTGCGCCTGGTGTCGATCGGGCCGCCCATCAGCGTCATCGACACCGGCACAAAGGGATCGCGGGCCGCTTCCATCACCGAGACCGCGGCGAGCACGGGCACCGATGGCTGGCACACCGCGACCACATGCATGTTGCCGCCGAGCACATGCAGCATCTCGATCACATAGTCGACATAGTCCTCGAGGTCGAAGCGGCCCTCGGTGACCGGCACCATCCGCGCGTCGGTCCAGTCGGTGATGTAGACTTCGTGGCTCGGCAGGAAAGCGTCGACCGTTCCGCGCAACAGCGTGGCGTAGTGACCGGACATCGGCGCCACGATCAGCACCCGCGGCTGCGGGTTGCGCAGGGGCCGCGTCAGCTTGCGATCGAAGTGCAGCAACCGGCAGAACGGCTTTTCCCAGATCGAGCGGATTTCGACCGGCGTGCGAACGCCGTTGACTTCCGTGGTATCGAGACCCCATTCGGGCTTGCCGTAACGACGCGTGGTGCGCTCGAACAATTCGCAGGCCGCGGCGATCGATTTGCCGAATTCGGTGTGCGACCAGGGATTAAGCGGATTTTGAAACAGGATCTTGGTGGCGTCGGTCACGGCACGCGCCGGATTGAGCGACGCATGGCCCATTTCGTACATCCAATACATCGGCGTCGTGAGCGCCGGACTGCCTTCGGCCACCAGTGGCGGTGCGCCGCCAAATTCACCAATCGGCATCTATCTTTGATCCCTGTTTTGCGCCGCAGCATACTGCCGAAAGGGTAATTAAGCGTCAATGCGCGGGGGGCGGTATACACCCCAAATTCAAGCGAAATGACCGTAAAAACACTGGAACTGGCCTATTCGCCGCCGCCGAGCAGCGACCCATGGCGCTTGGCGCTGCGCAAGAGCGCCAGGAAGATCGCAAACGAGGCGGCCAGCAGCACCGCGTTGATGACGAGCGAGTAGACCATCAGGTCGCTCCGGAACACCCCGTCGATCAACAGCGCGCGCATGCCCTCGAACACATAGGTCGGCGGCAGCGTCCATGCCAGGTACTGCAACCAGCCCGGCAGCACGGCGACCGGATAATAGACGCAGGCGAGCGGCATCAGGCCGAACATCAGCGTCCACACGATGCTCTCGGCGCCCAGTCCGTTGCGCAGCACCAGACCCGAAACGAAAATCCCGATCGACCAGCTGGTGAAGATCAGGTTGCAGAAGAAAGCGATCAGCGGCAGTCCGATCGCGAAGAAGTTGAAGTCAAAGAACACCAGCGCCAGCAGCGTCATCGGAATCACGCCGATCGCGAGCCGGATCAGGCTCATGATCATCAGCGAGATCAGGAACTCGATCGGCCGCAGCGGACTCATCATCAGGTTGCCGAGATTGCGCGCCCACATCTCCTCGAGAAACGAGATCGAAAGTCCGAGCTGGCCGCGGAACAGGATGTCCCACAGGATCACGGCGCCGATCAGCGAGCCGCCGGCGCGCGCAAAGAACCCGGAGGTCTGGGTAAGGTAGGTCTGCAGGAACCCCCAGGTGATGATCTGCAGCGCCGGCCAGTAGACCAGTTCCAGCAGCCGCGGCCAGGACGACATCAGCAGGTACCAGTAGCGCAACACCATCGCCTGGATGCGGCGCGCCGAGCTCCCGCGATGCACGGCAACCTCGCTCATGACGTCTCCGCCACCGGCGCCCGCCCGCGCGCGACGTCGAGGAACACTTCTTCCAGCGTGGCGCGGTTGTAGCGCGCCATGATCTGGTCGGGGCTGTCGTCGTCCTCGACGCGCCCGCGCTTCATGATGATGACGCGGTCGCACAGCCGCTCCACCTCCAGCATGTTGTGCGACGCCAGCAGGATGGTGGCGTCGTGGGTGCTGCGATAGTCGAGCAGATGCTGCCGCACCCAATCGGCAGTATCTGGGTCGAGGGAAGCGGTCGGCTCGTCGAGCAGCAGCAGTTCGGGCTGGTTGATCAGCGCCTTTGCCAGCGCGACGCGGGTCTTCTGCCCGGCGGACAGCTTGCCGTTGGCGCGATCGAGGAAGTCGTTGAGGTCGAGGTCGGCGGCGAGCTGCGCGATCCGCTCGCCGACATTGGCCACCGCATAGAGCCGACCGAAAATGGTGAGATTCTGCCGCACCGTAAGCCGCATCGGCATGTCGACATAGGGACTTTCGAAGTTCATCCGGCCCAGCACCTTCGGACCTTCTTCCGGCATCGCATGGCCGAGCACCCGGATGCAGCCCGAAGTCGGCAACACCAGCCCCATGATCATGGCGATGGTCGTGGTCTTGCCGGCGCCATTGCCGCCGAGCAGGCCGGTAACGCTGCCGCGCTTGATCCGAAACGACACGTCGTCGACGGCGCGCGTGGTCTTGTAGACTTTTGTCAGATGCGCAACGTCGATCGCGGCCCTATCGGCCGCGGGCGATGGGGCCGGCGTGATGTCGCTGTTAACCATTTCGGACCGTTCATTGCGGCATCGCGGAGGATATCGCAAGCCGCGCCTCGCGCCCGGCCTTGAGCATCAGGGATCGGCGGAGAAACCTCGCCAATTTGTGATCGCGCGCCCTCACGGCTAGAATGATGCCATGACCGACGTCGCTGCCTCCGATTTCCGCCATCCTGGTCGCTATGTCCGTCTGGATACGATCCTGCGGCTGCGCTGGCTGGCGGCCTTGGGCCAGCTCATGGCGATCTTCATCGTCGCGCAGGGGCTGGAATTCGAAGTTCCCGTTGTCGCCTGCGTCGCCATCGTCGCGGTTTCGGCGCTGCTCAATCTCGCGCTGCAGATCGCCTTCAACCCGATGCGACGGCTGGAACCGGTATTTGTGGCCGGCTTGCTGGCGCTCAACATCGTCGAACTCGCCGCACTGCTATTCCTGACCGGCGGGCTGCAGAACCCGTTTTCCTTCCTGTTCCTCGGCCCGGTCCTGATTTCGGCGACGGTGCTGCCGATCCGGCTGACGGTCGCGCTCGGCCTGCTGGCGGTCGGCTGCGCCTCGGCGCTGGTCTATTTTCATCTGCCGCTGCCATGGGAGGGTGACGAACCGCTGGTGCTGCCGCCGATCTACCTGCTCGGCGTCTGGACCTCAATCCTGCTGACCATCGGCGTCACCAGCCTCTACGCGTTCCAGGCCGCGGAGGAAGCGCGCAAGCTTTCCGATGCGCTCGCCGCGACCGAGCTGGTGTTGACCCGCGAGCAGCACCTGACCCAGATCGACGGCCTGGCCGCCGCCGCCGCGCATGAACTCGGCACCCCGCTGTCGACGATCTTCCTGATCTCACGCGAGCTGGAGAAATCCGTCAAAGGCGACGACCAGCTGACCGCCGACCTCAAGACCCTGCGTGAACAGGCGCAGCGTTGCCGCGACATCCTGGCCAAGATCACCCAGCTTTCCGCTTCAGGCGCGCCGTTCGACCGCATGCCGCTGTCGACGCTGATCGAGGAGACGGTGGCGCCGCACCGCGATTTCGGCATCGAGATCAAGGTGCGGCTTGCTGTCGCAGCTACGCGCGAACCGGTCGGCGCGCGCAATCCGGCGATCCTGTATGGCGTCGGCAACATCCTGGAAAACGCCGTCGATTTTGCGCGGAAAAGGGTGGAAGTGAACGCGTGGTGGAATGCCGATACCGTCGAAATCGTCGTTGCCGACGATGGACCGGGCATCGCCCCCGACCTGCTGAAGCGGATCGGCGAGCCTTATTTGTCGCGACGGCGCGGCGCCGATGAGGCCCAAAGGCCGCGCGCGGGCCTCGGTCTTGGCGTGTTCATCGCCCGCACCCTGCTGGAGCGGACCGGCGCCAAGGTATCATTCACCAACCGGACTTTTCCCGATCACGGCGCCGTGGTCCGCATCGTTTGGCCGCGCGTGCGCTTCGAGGGAGAAGAAAGCACCGCCGGACCGGCCGACTGAAGCAGTGCCATGGACCCTTTGAAAGCGGACCGATTGGTCCCATTCGCAGCCTTGGCAGAACCATGTCGCCACGCCATATCAGCTACACTTGAACAGGGGATAACCGGCCTTGAACGCCATCACCGAACTGGATGATCACGCCGACCGTTCGCTCCTGATCGTGGAGGACGACAAGCCGTTCCTGGAGCGGCTGTCGCGGGCGATGGCGGCCCGCGGCTTCGCGGTGACGTCGTGCGACAGTGTCTCCGACGGCCTGGCGCAGATCAACAAGTCCGCGCCGGCGTTTGCCGTGGTGGATCTGCGGCTTGGCGACGGCAACGGGCTCGACGTGGTGTCGGCGCTGAAGCGCAAGCGTCCCGAAGCGCGCGCGATCGTGCTGACCGGCTATGGCAACATTGCTACCGCCGTGACCGCGGTGAAGATGGGCGCGGTGGACTATCTGTCCAAGCCCGCCGACGCCGACGACGTGGTCGCAGCCCTGCTTGCCAGTGGCAGCGAGAAATCCGAACTGCCGTCGAACCCGATGTCGGCGGACCGGGTGCGATGGGAACACATCCAGCGCATCTACGAGATGTGCAACCGCAACGTCTCGGAGACCGCGCGGCGGCTGAACATGCACCGCCGAACCCTGCAGCGGATTTTGGCGAAGCGCGCGCCACGGTGAGGCATTCCTTCAGGATGAGGGGCAGCCATCGGTTTCCTAAATCTCCCCGTGGCCCTGCGGGTCGACCAGGCGGTTGATGCGCTGGGCGGCGGCGATCGCAAAGCGCACCGTCATCGCCTTGCGCGTCGCCGCCGGCAGCCGATGCTCGGGCGCCTCGCAATGCAGGTGGGCGCCATAGGCGTCGGCGACGATCAGACCGGTATCGCCGGGGAAAATCTCGCAGGGCAGATCTCGCGTGAAGGCAAAGAACAGCCGGTCGCAATGCATCCGGTAGTCCTGCCATTTCTGGTCGGCGCGCAAATCCTCCAACGATGACTTGATCTCGATGATCCAGATTTCGCCGCGCTCGTTCAGCGCCACCAGATCGGCGCGCCGACCCGAGGGCAGCGGCAGCTCGCTGACGCAGGCAAATCCCAGCGAGCGCAACAGCCGCGCGGCGCCGCGCGCGATCGCCGGCGCCGTCTCTGACTGGCGGCGGTCGGGCGCGGGGACGAGGCTGATCTGGCGGGCGGGCGATTCCATCCGTCCAGCCTACCCGATTACGGCGTTGCCGGCACCATGGACAGGATGGCAAGCGTCCGCGGGAACCCGATCAATCGGGCGGCAAGAGGCATGTCCGGCTCGGCCCCAGATGCGCGCATCTTTCGCTTGGCGGCCGGCAAAAAATCGGCAATCTGCGGCCATGACCCAGCCAGCAGACACCCAGGCCAAGGCCGGCGCGATGATCGTGCCGGTGACGCTGTTCGAGCAGAACTGCACCATCATCTGGCACGAGCCGAGCAAGAAGGCCGTGGTGATCGACCCCGGCGGCGACGTGCCCAAGATCCTCGAAGCGATCGCACAGGCCGGCGTGTCGGTCGAGAAGATCTGGCTGACGCACGGGCATATCGACCATGTCGGGGGCGCCGCGGAGCTGCGCGACGCCCTGCAGGTCAAGATCGAAGGCCCGCATATCGCCGATAAATTCCTGCTCGACAATGTCGTCAGCAGCGGCGAACGCTTCGGCATGACCGGCGTGCGCGATTTCGGCCCCGACCGCTGGCTCGACGAGGGCGATCAGGTCTCGATCGGCGAGTTGACCTTCGAGATCCTGCATTGCCCCGGCCATTCGCCCGGCAGCGTGGTGTTTTTCAACAGGGAATTGCGCTTCGCCCATGTCGGCGACGTGCTGTTCAACGGCTCGGTCGGACGCACCGACCTGCCCGGCGGGAGCCACGCCACGCTGATCAGTTCGATCAAGGAGAAGCTGCTGCCGCTCGGCGACGATGTCGGCTTCATCTGTGGCCATGGCGCCGGCTCCAGCATCGGCCAAGAGCGGATTACCAACCCGTTCATCACCGGCGAAATGTGAGCTGACCGCGGCGCGCGGCTACTTCATCAATCCTGCCGCCGTCAATGCCCGGGTGATGACGTCGCTAACATCGATGCCCCGACGCCTGGGCTGCGGCGCCACCGGCTGGGTCTGACGAACCGGCTTGTGGGCCCGCGACCAGAGCGTGGCGGTCAGATCGGCGGAGCGCAGCGATTCCGTCGCCGCCGATGGTTCCGTCGACGCCTTGGCCACCGGCGCTGCCGTTTCGGCAAGCCGCCCGGTCAGGCCGAAGAAACTTGCGATGTGATAGGACGACGATATCCCGGCCTCGATCAGGAACGCGCCTTCGGCGCCATAGGGCTCGTCACTGCCGGCCAGTCCCAGCGGCGTGCCATGCGCCATGTCGGTGATGGTGTAGGATTCAACGACGGTTTCGCCGTCTGCATTCCACCACACCGCGCGCGGATGGCCATCCACCTCCCCGGTCGACATCGGCTCGGGCGGCAGGCCGTGAACATCGAGCCACTGCTTGACGATCTCGTCGGCGTTGCCCGGGTTCACCGTGCGATCGGCGCTGCCGTGCCACACCGAGACCTTCGGCCAGGGCCCCCGGTGCTTCGAGGCCTTGCGCACACGGTTGCCCAATTCATCGGCGGGAAGCGACGTCGACCGCATCATGCCGCCCAAAGCTTCCCGGACATTGCTGGCGATACCGAACGGCAAGCCGGCGATGATCGCGCCGCCCGCGAATACTTCGGGATAGGTCGCGAGCACGACTGAGGTCATGGCGCCGCCGGCGGAGAGCCCCGTCACATAGATCCGGGCCGGATCGATCTTGTGTTGCGCGACCATGCGCGCGATCATCTGACGAATCGACGCGGCTTCGCCCCTGCCGCGCGCGGCATCGCCCGGATTGAACCAGTTGAAACAGGTGTTGGCGTTGTTGGCGGACTGCTGCTCCGGCATCAGCAGCGCAAAGCCGTAGCGCCTGGCGAGCGTCGACCAGCCGGTGCCGACATCGTAACCGGCGGCGGTCTGGCGGCATCCGTGCAGCACCACCACCAGCGCCGACCCGTGCGGCAGCTGGTCCGGCACGAAGGTGAGCATCCGGAGCGCGCCGGGATTGGTGCCGAACCCGCTCGATTCGACCAGCGGGCTGGATTCCGCGGACGAGGCGTCGCGCCCTTGGCTTGCGAACCCGCTGAAGCCGTTCAATTTCGGCAAATGGCGCAGGAACTCAACGTTGTTGTAGAGGGACAATTGGCGACTCCGGGCAAGTTACAATCGATAACGCCACTCGGAATAGATAGTTGCTGCACTGCAAGATAAAAAGGTCGCACGCTGTCTTTCCCCACAATCAAATTTTTTCCGTTGACTTAAACTTGTTAATCGGGACGTGACAATTGATTCGACTCGCAGGATCGTCCGGCCGGCATTTGCGGAGGACGGGCATCTGATCGACGCCGCTCTAGTTGATGCCTCACTCAACCATGACCGCCATGAAAGCCGAAACAGCTAGCGATCCATGCGACCCCGACGCGCGTTTCGCGAAGCCTGATTGAATGACAAGGCGCTCAAGCAAAGCCAACGGCAAGTCGGCCAACCGCGCGCGGCAACCATGCGCTGGCGGCGGGGTTCCGAGCATTGCCTTGCCCCTGCCCACCCCGTAGCGTGCGACCCGAGCAATTCCAGAAAACAATAAATTCAACAATAAATCCGGAGAGAACACCCCCATGGCGCGCCTGAAATTCGGAGCCTTCCTGGCCCCGCATCACCCGATCGGCGAGAATCCGCTGCTGCAATTCCGCCGCGACCTTGATTTCGTCGAGCAGATCGACAGCCTCGGCTTCGACGAATTCTGGTGCGGCGAGCACCATTCCTCGGGTTGGGAAATGATCGCCTCGCCGGAGATGTTCCTGGCCGCCGCCGGCGAACGCACCAAGCGCATCAAGCTCGGCACCGGCGTGATCTCGCTGCCCTACCACCACCCCTACAATGTCGCGCAGCGCATGGTGCAGCTCGACTGGATGACCGGCGGCCGCGCCATCTTCGGGTCGGGGCCGGGCGCGCTGGCCTCCGACGCGCACACGCTCAACATCGACCCGATGACGCAGCGCGACCGCCAGGACGAGGCGCTCGCGATCATCCGCCGGCTGTTCAGGGGCGAGCGCGTCACCGCCAAGAGCGACTGGTTCACCATGAACGACGCCGCGCTGCAGCTATTGCCGCTGCAGGAGGAGATGCCGTGCGTGGTGGCGTCGCAGATTTCGCCGTCGGGCATGACGCTCGCCGGCAAATACGGCATCGGCATCATCTCGCTCGGTTCGATGTCGACGCAGGGCCTGATGGCGCTGCCGACGCAATGGGGCTTTGCCGAGGACGCCGCCAAGAAGGCCGGCACTACCGTGAGCCGCGCCGACTGGCGCGTGCTGCTGAGCTGGCATATCGCCGAGACCCGTGAACAGGCCTACCGCGAGGCCGGCCCCGGCCTGATGCGCTGGCACAACGAGTATACGGTCCGCACGCTGCAACGGCCGGGAGTAGAGCCGTTCTCCTCGCCGGAGGATGCGATCGAGAAGACCGCCGGCGGCGAGAACGCCGCCTCCACCATCGGCACGCCTGACGACCTTGTCAGGACCATCAAGAACCTGATGCAGGTCTCGGGCGGCGTCGGCACCATCATCGGCTTCGTGCATGACTGGGCCAACCCGGAAAATACCCGCCGCAGCTGGGACATGGTTGCGCGCTACGTCATCCCCGAAATCAACGGCTACATGAAAGGACTGCGCGAGTCGCAAAAATTCCTGATCGAGAACCGCGCGGTGTTCGAGCGCGCGGGCCAGGCGGTGATGGCCAAGATCATGGAAAACGAAAAGGCCGCCGCGGCGCTGCCGCTGACGGGCCCCGGCCGGGTGGCGATCCCGACCATCAACGCGCCGGACCTGCAGAAGGAAGCCGCCAAGCGCAAGGCGTGAAGAAACCCGCCGGAAAAAGAACTTCTGAACGGCGCGGATGATTCCGCGCCGTTTTTGCGACGATGAAACAACGGGTTGTTTACCAGTCCGGACCATGCCGAGAGCGACCCGGCCGGATTCAGGCCGCGACAAAACCGGCAGCACGGTGGATAATATCAGCGATTCCGCCGCCCACCCGGAGCAATCGCCATGTCGATGCAGAGTATTGCTTCCCCCGTCTACAGTTTCACCCCGCCACGGCGCAATTCGCTGACCCATATTCCAGGCGACGAGGGCTGGCCGTTGATCGGCAAGACGCTGGAGGTGCTCGCCGACCCCAAGGGGCAGGTCGAACGGCAGTCGAAGAAATACGGCCTGGTCTATCGCAGCCATTTGTTCGGCGAAACCAGCATTGTTCTGCTCGGGCCGGAGGCCAACGAGTTGGTGCTGTTCGACCAGGCCAAGCAGTTTTCCTCGACGCTCGGCTGGGGACGGATTCTAGGGCTGCTGTTTCCGCGCGGGCTGATGCTGCTCGACTTCGAGGAGCATCGGCTGCACCGGCGGGCGCTGTCGGTGGCATTCAAGTCCGGCCCGATGAAATCCTATCTCGGTGAGCTCGATACCGGCATTGCCGCGCGGGTGGCGCAGTGGAAGGCAGCGCCTGGGCCGATGCTGTTCTATCCCGCGATGAAACAGCTCACGCTCGACCTCGCGGCGACCTCCTTTCTCGGCGCCGGCCTCGGCCCGGAGGTGGACGAAATCACCAACGCCTTTGTCGACATGGTCGCCGCTTCCGTCGCGGTGATCCGAAAGCCGCTGCCGGGTACGCCGATGGCGCGCGGCGTCCGCGGCCGCAAGCGCATCGTCGCCTATTTCTCCGAGCAGATCCCGATCCGCCGCGCCAAGGGCGGCGGCGATGATTTATTTTCGCAGCTTTGCCACGTCACCCATGAAGACGGCGCGCTGCTCTCTACCCAGGACATCGTCGACCACATGAGCTTCCTGATGATGGCGGCGCACGACACGCTGACTTCTTCGCTGACGTCGTTCGTGGGCGAACTGGCCGCCCATCCGGAGTGGCAGCAGAAGCTGCGCGACGAGGTTTCCGGCCTTGGCCTGGCGCCGAGCGCACCCACCAGCTTCGACAATCTCGAGGCGATGCCGCTGACCGAGATGGCGTTCAAGGAGGCGCTGCGGCTGAAGCCGCCGGTGCCGTCGATGCCACGACGGGCGATCCGGGACTTTACCTTCAAGGGCTACGCGATCCCCGCCGGCAGCATGGTGGGCATCAATCCGCTGTTCACCCATCACATGCCTGATATCTGGTCCGAGCCCGAGAAATTCGATCCGCTGCGCTTCACCGACGAGGCGCAACGCAACCGCCATCGCTTCGCCTGGGTGCCATATGGCGGCGGCGCGCACATGTGCCTTGGCCTGCACTTCGCCTACATGCAGGCAAAATGTTTCGCGCGGCACTTCCTGCAGAATCTCAGCGTCTCGCTCGAGCCCGGCTACAAGCCCGACTGGCAGATCTGGCCGATCCCGAAGCCGCGCGACGGCCTGCGGGTGGTGCTGAAGCCGGTGTGAAGGCGCAGGCCAGGCCGGTCATCACGACAAGGTAAAACGGACGGCTTCGGTTAGCGGCGACGCGCGGAATGTTGCAGACATTTGCGTGTCTCCTTACCCAATTCAATGTTTAGCCGTCATTGCGAGGAGCGAAGCGACGAAGCAATCCACTCTTTCTTTCTAGCCGCATGGATTGCTTCGCTTCGCTCGCAATGACGGGCTACCGCCTACCCCGCGCCCTGGTCGAACGCCTTGCGCAGCGTGACATAGCCTTGCTGCTGCTGGCTCCAGTTGCGGCCGCCGGTCATCGCGCCGTCGACCACCAGATCGTGGCCGTTGACGAAGGAGGATTCGTCGCTGGCGAGAAACACCGCGGCGTGCGCGATGTCTTCCGGCAGTCCGGCGCGCGGAATCGGCTGCGCCGCCTTGTAGACCTCGCGCATCACCGCCGGGGTTTTTTCGGCGGCCTCCACCGACAGGCCGAGCGCCTTGCCGAAGATGCCGGTGGCGATCGCGCCGGGCGAAATCGAATTGACGCGGATATTGGATTCGCCAAGCTCCATCGCCACGCATTTGGTCAGGTGGATGACGGCGGCTTTGGTCGCGCTGTAGACCATCGACGACGAAAACCCGGCCAGCCGGCCGGCGATGCTGCCGTTGTTGATAATGCTGCCCGAACCCTGCTTGCGCATATGAGGGGCTGCGTGTTTCATGCCGAGCATCACGCTGCGCACCAGCGTTGCCATCGCGGCGTCGAAGCGCTCGACCTCAAGGCCCTCGATGCCGCCGGTCTGCGCCGGGCCGCCGGCGTTGTTGAACAGGCAGTCGATACGGCCGAATTTCTCCACCGACAGCGCGATCAGCGCCCGGACCTGCGCCTCGACCGTGACGTCGGTCTGGCGAAAGATGCAGGCCGGCCCGAGTTTTTTGGCCAGCGCCTCGCCTTCCGGCGCGCGCCGCCCGGCGATCACGACCCTGGCGCCCTCGGCGACGAAGATTTCCGCGGTGTGCCATCCGATGCCGCTGGTCGCGCCGGTAATGACCGCCACCTTGCCGTCCAACCGTCCCATGTGCTCTTCCCTTTTGTTGATCGCCCGGTGTCAAAGGAACAACCTGGCGCGTTGCGGCCTCAGCTGATGGATTCCTTGCAGCGCCGCCACTCCCGCAGCGGACCATCAACCGCACCCTGGCGCGACATCGCGAGGTATTCGCTGCGCAGGATGATGCTGACGATTTCGCCCGAACCGCGCTCGCCTGCCGGCACGACGTAGTCAAAGGCGTGACGGCTGTAATTGCCCAGGATGCTGTTGCCGCCCGGCGTCGTGATCTTTTCGCCGCTGATCGACATCCGCATGCCGTCGGTGCTGCACCACTCGCCGTCGATGGCGTCGGCGCGAGCGATGCCGGTTTGCAGCGCCAGCGAGATGATGGTGAGGGCGACAAGCAGGCGCGCGGGCATCGGGACTTCTCCTCCCATTGGTGCGATCGTCAAGCCGCCCACCGGCCGCGGTTGTTTTCGGCCAGGATCGGGCGAACCAGGCGGCCGAAACGCTCGGCCTCCTCGTCATGCAGATAGCCGGACAGGCAGAAGGAATGGCAGCCGGCGTCGATGAACCGCTGCAGCGTGTCGGCGCATTGCGCGGGATTGCCGACCACGGCGATGCCGGCGCCGGGGCGGACCTTGGTGATGCCGGTCCACAAATGCGGCAGCAGGAGATCGCCATGCTCGCGGGCGAGTTCCTGCACCCGCCGGTTCGCCTCCGACCTGGTGTATAGCGTCTTGATCTCCTGCTTCTGCCGCTCGGTGGCGTGGCGCACCAGTTGATCGGCGGCGGCCCACGCGTCGGCTTCATTCTCGCGGCAGATCACCTGCAGCCGCATGCCGAAGCCGATATCGTTTTCGCGGCCATGCGCCCGCGCCATCTGCCTGATATCGGCAATGTTCGAAGCGATCCTGTCCGGCAGATCGCCCCAGAACAGATGCACGTCGGAATGTCTGGCCGACAATTCCCAGGCCTGGCGCGAGCCGCCGCCGAGGTAGAATCTTGGAAACGGCTGCTGAAGCGGGCGCGGCTTGATGTGGGCGCCGGACAGCGTGTGATACTTGCCCTGGAAATTCACGGGGCCGCGCGCGGTCCACAGTGCCTTGAGGATCGAGACTTCCTCCTCCATCAGTTCGTAGCGCTCCTCCTTGGGATAGCGCACGCCCTCGCCTTCGACCTCGCTCTCGTTCTGGCCGGCGATCAGGTTGATGCAGATGCGGCCGCCCGACATCTGGTCGAAGGTCGCGATCATCTTGGCGAGCAGCACCGGATTGATGTAGCCGGGCCGCGCCGCGATCAGCGGCTTGATGCTGGACGAACGCGCCGCCATGAACGCGCCGGTGATCCATGCCTCCCAGCACACCGAGCCGACCGGGATCAGCAAATACTCGAATCCGGCCTTTTCCGCCGCCGCCACCACGCGCTCGCACAATTCGCGCGAACCCGGGATCTGCGCCTCGGCCAGGCCATAGGCCGTTGTGTCGCCATGCGTGGGCAGATACCAGCCGAATTCGAGCGGACGCATGAACGCTTCTCCTTGTGAACGCCTGTCACTTGATCGTGCTGGAAAGCAGTCTAGCTTCTATCGGGCGCACGGCAATCGGGTTCGGCCCGAGGCCGTCCGGAACGGCTTCGAACTTTATGTGTTGCCTTGGCAGTGCCTTGGCCGTCTCCTTGGCCAAAGATGGGGAAAACAGCCATGTCACCGGTCTCGCTGCTGCTCAACATCCTCTGGATCGTGCTTGGCGGCGCGTGGATGGCGTTCGGCTGGCTGGTCGCCGCCGTCGTCATGGCGATCACGATCATCGGGATTCCCTGGGCGCGCGCCGCTTTCAACATCGCCGCCTACACTTTATTCCCGTTCGGCTTCACGGCGGTGGCGCGCGACGCCTATACCGGGCAGGAAGACATCGGCACCGGACCGCTCGGCCTGATCGGCAACATCATCTGGCTGGTGCTGGCGGGATGGTGGCTGGCGCTCGGGCATGTCGTCACGGCGGTCGTGCTGGCCGTGACGATTGTCGGGATTCCCTTTGCCTGGGCGCACCTGAAGCTCGCCGGAATAGCGCTTTGGCCGATCGGCAAGATCATCGTGCCGGCATAGCCGGCGGCGAGGTCAACAGGCGGCTTAGCGCAAGGCCGCCTGCTCGGCCGGCGGCTTCAAGCGCTCGAACTCGGCATCGCTGATCTCGGTCTGCGCCACCAGCACGCTGCAGCGCAGGCGCTTGACGAGATAGCTGCCGATCGAACCGAACCAGCGCGCCAGCGTCCCCTGCGGGCGATGCCCGACCACGACCAGATGCGCGCCGATTTCCTCGGCGACCTCGGCAATCTTCTGCCCGGCGTCGCCGACCTCCAATCGCGAGGTCGGCGAGAACCCCAGCGCCCTGAGGCGCTCGGCGCCCTCGTTCAGGATCGACCTGTAGTCTTCGGTTTGCAGTTCGATCGGGATCGTCAACCCGGCCTCGGGCGTCATGATCGAGGAAACCTCGACCACCGCCAGCAGGAAAACCTCGGCGCCGCAGAGCTGCGCGAGTTTCGCGCCCTCCCGCAACGCGCGCCGGCCCTCGACCGAGCCGTCATAGGCCAGAAGAACCTTCTTATACATCGCACGTCCCCATCGATGGCGAGAAGATCAACGGGCGAAGACTAGCATCAATTGACGACAACGGATCAGTTTTTTGGCGCGGCGAACCGGCGTTTCCTGCCGCCGCCGTCGTCTATTCATCCCAGGCTCCGTGTCACGTCGCCTGGCCGGCGTCCCGACGCCCTGCCAAACTCAGCCGGACAGTGCATGGTGCGGCGTTTCGGCGACACGGTGCGTCCGGCCTGGCGCCGAATTTCCGGTGGCGAGTATCGCCGCGATGGCCGGATGGCCCGCCGCCTCCAGCGCCGTGATGGCCTGCCGGGCCCACAGGTAGGACGCGTCGAAAATCTCGGTATGGAGGTCGAAATCCGTCACGTCGATGCCGTCGGGCACCGGCGGCCGCATCACCGCGTCGGAAGGCCCGGCCGGCAGCGTATCGTAGCGCTGGTGCGCCACCAGGCTGCGCCACAACACGTTGACCGCGCTCGGCGCCGCCGGCAGCAACTTCTTGCGGAACGGGGTCAGCATCGCCGCGATCAGCTCAAGCCGTCCGGGCAGCGCGTCGTAGTCGACATCGAACATCTCGGCCGCCGGCTCGCCGAAATGCACGACCAGGTTGGGCCCGCTCTTGAGCTGATGCATCGGCGCCAGCGGGACGTTGTCGATCAGGCAGCCATCGACCAGCATCGCGCCCTCGCTCGTGTAGAACGGCGGCAACAGCCCGGGGATCGCGCTCGAGGCGCGCACCGCCTGCCAGAGCAGGCCGGTGCGGATCAATTCGAGATTATGGGTCGAAAGATTGGTTGCGACCGCCGCGAACGGCCGCCAGCAATCCTCGATCCGGCAGTCGCGGCCATATTGCTCGGCCAGCGCGCGATCGAACGCCTTGTGGTCCAGCAGCGAATAGCGCGGCCAGGTCGGCCGCCGCAGGCTGCGGCTGCGGACGAAGATCTCGTGGGTGCCCCGTTCGAGATGTTCGGCCTCAAGGTTCTTGGCGAACCCCGCCGCCATCGCCGAGCCGACGCTGGTGCCGACAAAGATGTCGAACATCGCGCCGCGCTCGCGAAACGCCTTGTAGATTCCGACATGCGCCGTGCCAAGGCTGCCGCCGCCGGCGGCGACGAACCCGATGGCCCGGCCGGACAGGAACCGGATCAGGCTGTCGATGTCGAGCTGGTCTTCCAGCGCAACATGGTGGTGCATGAAGACCGGCAGCCGCGCCAGCCAGGCCGCGGTGCCGCTGACTTCGCCGCGGCGCTGGTCGTGAACGCGAACAAGACGCCGCGCCGCCGCCGGATGAACTTCGCAGGCGAACGCTTCGAGCTCCGTCAACGCCCCCGCGGGCGCCTCGCCGCGGCAGGCGAGCACCACCATGTCGGCTTGGCGCACCCCCTTGCGCGCCCACACCGAGGCCTCGCGCCCGCCGAGGTAAACCACCAGCGGGGCGACGTGCTCGAGCTTGTTGAGCCACTCGGTGACCTCGGGCGCATCGAGTTCGCGCCGGGGAAACATCGCCCGCAGCCGCGCGGAATCGACGATCTCGGCGCCGACCGCGGCCAGGCCCTCGCGCATCCGGGAATCGAATGCGGCCGGCAACGGCTCCAATCCACCCTCGATCATCGCCACCGTCCGCGCCTTCGGCAGCGTGCGCACCGGCGTCAGCCGCGCGGTCTCCTTGGCGAAGCGTCGCGCCAGCGCCGCCAGCAGCGCCTCGACGACGGCGGGCGCTTCCTCGGCGAGCTTCTGGTAGGCCGCGCGGGTCAGCACCATGACGCTGGTGTCGCGAATGGCGATCACGTCGGCGGTGCGCGGGATATTGGCGAAGAAGCCGATTTCGCCCACCAGTTCGCCGGCGCGAAGCTCGGCGAGCGGCTCGACGTCGCCGCTGCGGCGCACCGCCAGCGCGCCATGCAGCACCATGAACAGGGCGTTCGACGGGCCGCCCTGCGCGACCAGCATCTCGCCGCGCACGAGGTCCTGACGAACCATGGCGTTGAACGCCTTCAGCCGCTGCTCTGAACTGAGCGTTCGCAGCAGCGCGAAGTCCTCCATCACGTTTCCCCACCCAAGCGTCGGACTCGGTTCACTCATTGGCGACATCAGGTTCGATTTCACCCGCATGTTAGCGCCGCACGGGGCGTGCGGCGAGCGATATAAGCCGTTTCAAGCCCTGTCCGGCCGTTGCCGCGAGCTCGGTTGAGCCGGCTTCCGGCATCGGGCGCATTGAGGCCCAGATTGGCCTCTAAGAGCCTTGCGATATCCATCTCGCCGGAACCTTCGCGGCGCACTCCTGTTGACGACAGCCCCACCCATGGAAAGAGAGCCAACATGAAGAAACTTCTGTTCGGACTGTTAGTCACGTTGCCGCTCGGGTTCGCGACGCAGGCATCGGCGCTTCCCTCGGGCATCGACACGCGAACTCTCAACGCCGCATTGGCGTCGGATACGATCGAGATCAAGGGCGGGCACGGACGTGGCCGCGGCCATGGCTGGAAACGCGGTGGCGGCCACAAGGCCTTTGGATGGAGCCGGGGCCGCAAGGTTGGCTGGCGTGGACGCGGCTGCCCTCCCGGCCTCTGGAAGCAGGGCCGCTGCTGAGGACGCTTCAGGCGGGACTTCAGCGAAACCGAGCGAGATGCCTCGAAACTTCCCGACCGGAAGGATTGGTCTTCTGCCCACGATTCATCGCGGGCGGGAGATTCGATCACCGGTCAGGCGGGTCACCACGTCAGGTCGTGCTACGCAGGTCGAAGCCCCCAACTGGCCGTTGCCGCCACCCGGCCAATCGGCTAAATGAACCCCCGTTGCACCCGTAGCTCAGCTGGATAGAGCGTTGCCCTCCGAAGGCAAAGGTCACACGTTCGAATCGTGTCGGGTGCGCCAAGTCGTTACAAGACTGCGAACGCCAACAGCCAGCAACTAACGAGATCAACAACCGTCGCAGCGGCGCCGCAAGCGTGATCCATCACAACCGCGATCCATCAAGAGTGATCCATCATGGCTGAAGCCGATCTCGACGCCGTCATCCGGCAAATCGCCAAGGCGCAGAACAAGAGCCTGATGGCCGCCGTCAAGAAGCGGCGCGACCAGATCATGGCACGCGCCGCCAAGGCCAAGGACAAGGCGTCGCGAGACCAGTACCGGCTGATCGCGAAAAGCACGATGGCGCTCGGCGCGGCCGCCGCCAAGCGGCTGCAGAACTCGGCCCACAACGCCGCCGACAGTTACGCGCGCGCGATCAGGAACGCGACTGAGGAAGCGGCCAAGAAGCCCGTGAAAAAGCCCGCCGCGAAGAAAGAAATTCAGCCTTAAGCGCCGAGCATTTTTTTCAGCTTCAGCACCGCGCTGTCCGGCGTGGTCAGCACCGTGAGCCCGGTCGCCTCGGCGACCATTTCCGCTGCAGGCGCCATGCTGTACTGGGCGAGCGCGATCAGGTCGCAATCACGCAGCTGCCGCGATGCCTCCACCACCAGCCGGTCATGGGTGGCGCGGTCGCCGCGGTCGAGCGCGGCCAGCGCGCCTTCCGCCAGCTTCGGAATGACCTGGACCGAGGCCGGAAATTCCAGCGGCATCGAGACCAGCGTCGGCGCGAATGTCGACAGCAGGCCGACCTTGCGGCCACGTGCGGCAGCCTGCTCGATCATCGCCTCGTTTGGCTTCAGTACCGGCATCGGCGCGTGTGCGCGCGCGACCGCCTCGATGCAGGGACCGAACGCCGAGCAGGTGAACAGGATCGCATCTGCGCCGGTGCCGGCGGCGTAGCGGCCGAGCCCGAGGAAGCGCGCTGTCATGGCATCCGAAAGCCCGCCGTCGCGCGCGAGATCGGCCGACAGGCTGTCGTCCAGCAGATTCATCAGTCGCGCGTCCGGCCAGAACCGGGCGAACGAGGCTTCGATCGGTGCAATCGAATGCTTGAGGGCGTGGACAAGCGTGATGCGCATGTCCGCAGTCTGGCCGTGGCTCGGGTCGTGTCAACCCGCGCCACGGCCGAAACGCCGATCAATACTCCCAGTGGGGGCGCACCCGCCGCTGTTGTGGCGGTCCGAACGCCACGCGCGGATTAACGTTGCAATAAAGGGCCCGGCCGGACGCCGACGCCATGCACTGGGCATACGTGCTGTACGCGCACTCGCCGGGAATGCCGATGCCCCGGCCCTGGAGGCAATAGGGATAATCATAGGCCGCCGCAGGCGAGCTGCCCGCGACCGTGGCCGCTGCCAGCGCCAATGCCGCCAACATTGCATTACGCATCATCGATCTCCTTCACGCGACACGACAGCCGCGTCGCAAACAGCCATAGAAACACCGGAGGCGCGCCAGAGTTCCGTGAGGAAGATCACTGTACTTTCTCGACCTTGGCTTCCTCGATGACTTTCCGCCACTTCTCGGTTTCGGCTGCGATCATTGCAGCGAACGCTTCCGGCGGACCGATCAGCGGTTCGCCACCAAGGTCGACCAGGCGCGCCTTGATCGCGGGCTCGGCGAGCACCGCGTTAACCTCCTTGTTCAGCTTGTCGATGATCGCCTTCGGCGTGTTCTTCGGGACGCCCATGCCGAACAGTGCGCTGGCCTCGAAGCCCGGAATGGTGTCGGCGAGAACCGGCACGTCAGGCAACAGCGACGACCGCGCCGTGCTGGTGACGGCCAGCGCCCGGACCGAGCCGGCGCGGACATGCTGGAGGATGGAGGGCATGTTGTCGAAAATCAGCTGCACCTGGCCGCCAAGCAGGTCGGTGATCGCGGGCGCCGCGCCGCGATAGGGCACGTGCTGCATCTTGGCGCCGGACATCGCCATGAACATTTCGCCGGACAGATGCACCGAGGTGCCGTTGCCCGAGGACGCCAGGTTCACCTTGCCGGGATTGGCCTTCACATAGGCGATGAACTCGGCGACCGTCTTGGCCGGCACGTCCTTATTGACCGTCATCACGTTCGGCACGCGGTTGAAGGCGGCGACCGGCGCGATGTCGCGAATGACGTTGAACTTCAGATTGGCGTAGAGCGAGGCGTTGATGTAGTTCGCAGGATTGACCAGCAGCAGGGTGTAGCCGTCGGGCTCGGCGTTGATCACCGACTCGGTGGCGATGTTGTTGCCGGCGCCGGGCTTGTTCTCGATCACGAATTGCTGGCCGAGCCGCTCCGACAGCCGCTGTCCGAGCAACCGCGCGATGATGTCGGTCGCCCCGCCGGGGGGATAGCCGACGACCCAGCGCACCGGCCTGGTCGGATAGTCCTGCGCCGAAGCACCGCCGAGCGGCGCGGCGGTGGAAAGGCCGATCGCGGCCAGGCAGATCAGGGTGCGGCGAGAAATCATGAAAGCTTCTCCTTGGCGGCCGGGTCCAGCGCCCGGTCCATTTCTATGCGGTTGCATTGAACGGAACAGGGCGAGGTTGTAACAAACAAGCGCCGATGCGGCCAGTGCTACAGCGTCGCGCCGATTGCGACAGAAGGACAAGATATGCCTGTCAAGGTTACCGCGCTCGATCATATCGTCATCAACGTCGCCGACGTGGCGCGTTCCGCCGATTGGTACCGGAAGACCCTGGGCATGGAAGTCAGGGTGTTCGATCCCGGCGGGGGCAAGACGCCGCGGACCTCGCTGCTGTTCGGCAACCAGAAGATCAACGTGCGGCCGCGCGACGCTGACAAGGTCGAGTGGTTCACGGCGGACCACGAAACCGCGGGAAGCGACGATCTGTGCTTTCTGACATCGAGCACGCCGGATCAGGTGGTGGCCCACCTGAAGGCCAACGGCGTCGCGATCGAAGAAGGCCCGGTCGCCAAGCAGGGCGCCCGCGGCACGCTGCGTTCGGTCTACTGCCGCGATCCCGACGGCAGCCTGATTGAGATTTCGTCGTATGAGGATGGCGGAGGTTAGCCCACCCTCCCCGTCATTGCGAGGAGCGCTAGCGACGAAGCAATGACGCGGAGAGAATCCCGTCCGCAATTCCCGATTTGCTCCTCGCGTCATCCAGTGGCAGAACTGCTCCCAAGCAAGATCAAGGCAGACGATAGATCTGCACGGGAGAGAACCATGCCCATTTCACAGACCGCGCCGGGCGTCGTCGGACCATTCGCCGGCCTCGACGTGCCATGGCTGCTGCGGATGCGCGCGGAGAGCCGCCGCAACCATCCGTTCCTGATCTGGGAGCCGTTCGAGGGCCGGGGACGGAGCTGGACTTACGGCGAATTTCACGAGCACGTCGGCCGGCTTTCCGCCGGCCTGGTCCGGCGCGGCGTCAGGCCCGGCGAGTATGTGCTGATCCATCTCGACAATTGCATCGAGGCCATGCTGGCCTGGTTTGCCTGCGTCGAACTCGGTGCGATCGCGGTCACCACCAACACACGCTCGGCCGCGGCGGAAATGGAATACTTTGCCGGTCATTGCGGCGCGGTGGCCGCCATCACCCAGCCCGCCTATGCCGGGTTGGTCGCGGCCCATTGCCGTGGCCTGCGCTGGATCGCGGTGATTTCGCATGACGCCGGCGTCGCGCCCGCGCAGCCTGTGCCGCGCGGCGAAAGCTTCGAAGCCTTGTTCGGCGACAGCGCCGACCGGCCGCACCGCGCGATCGATCCCGCCGCGCCATGCAGCGTGCAATATACTTCGGGCACCACGTCACGGCCAAAGGCGGTGCTATGGACGCATGCCAACGCGCTATGGGGCGCCAAGATCAACGCCGCGCATGAGGACCTGCATGCCGGCGACGTGCATCAAACCTATCTGCCACTGTTTCACACCAATGCGCTGGCCTATTCGATGCTGGCGACGCTATGGGTGGGCGGGTCCTGCGTGATCCAGCCGCGGTTTTCCGCCAGCCGGTTCTGGAACGTTGCGCTGGCGCACGGCTGCACCTGGACCTCGACCATACCCTTCTGCATGAAGGCGCTGCTGGAACACGAAATCCCCGACAATCACAAGTTCCGGCTCTGGGGCACCGCGGTCTCGGAGCCGCCGCCGTTTGCCGCCTTCGGCATCAAGATGATCGGCTGGTGGGGGATGACCGAGACCATCACGCACGGCATCGTCGGCGAGGTCGACCAGCCGAATACGCCGATGTCGATCGGCCGCGCCGCGCCGGAATATCAGATCCGCGTCATTGAAGACGACGGCGCGGCGACGCCGGTCGGCGGCACCGGCAACCTCCTGATCAAGGGCATCCCCGGCCTGTCGCTGTTCGCGGAATACCTCCACAATGAAACAGCCACGCGCGACAGCTTCGACGAGCACGGCTATTTCATCACCGGCGACCGCGTCACGCTGCTGGAAAACGGCTTCATCCGGTTCGGCGACCGCGCCAAGGACATGCTGAAGGTCGGCGGCGAGAATGTCGCGGCCTCCGAAATCGAGCAGGTGATCGCGGTGCTGCCCGGCGTGCGCGAGGCCGCGGTGGTGGCCAAGAAGCATCCGATGCTGGACGAGGTGCCCGTCGTCTTCATCATCCCGCACGCCGGGGTGGCCGGCGCGCCGGCCGACCTGCACGACACCGTGATGGCGGCCTGCCGCGCGGCGCTGGCGGACTTCAAGGTGCCGCGCGAAATTCACCTCGTCGACGACATGCCACGCTCGACGCTGGAAAAGGTGGCGAAGGCCGAACTGCGAAAGATGCTGGGATGACAGCAGGAAATTGAAGGAGCCAGCTTCGCCTGATCGATCCGCGTAACGACGTGCAGGCTCCGAACGCTTCAAAAGCTCAGTAGTGTCCGAGCGCGACCGGGCGAAACGCGTGCAGCAGGTGCTGGTCGAGCTTGTCGCTCATCTCTTCCATCAAGGCGAAGGCCCGGGAGTGGGTGAACGGCAGCCGGTAAGCGCGCTGCTCGACCAGCGCCGCGTAGATGTCCGCGATCGTGATCATGCGCACGATGTCGCTGATCTGCTTGCCGCGCAGTCCGTCAGGATAGCCGGTGCCGTCGAGAAATTCATGGTGGTGCAGCACCACGTCGAGCATTTCGGGTGGAAAACCGCCTTGCGCCGCCAGCGCATCAAAGCCAAGGCGAGGGTGCTGGCGCATCTGCTCCATTTCCTCGTGGGACAGCGCGCCCGGCTTGTCGAGGATCGCCACCGGAATGAACGCCTTGCCGACGTCGTGCAGCAACGCCGCGCGGGCCAGGCGGCGCTGGTCGTGATCGCGCATGCCCAGATGCTGCGCGTAGCCCACCGCAAAGCCGGTGACGAACAGGCAGTGGCGGTAGCTTCCGGTGTGATGGCAGCCGACCGCGGTCAACCATTCCCGCAACGACGAATGCTTGATCGCTTTGAGTATCCGGTTCTCGGCTTCGGTGATGTCCGAGAATTTCAGGGGAGCGCCGGCCGGGAGCCGCTCGAAAATCTTGACCATGACGGCATGCGCCGCCTCGACGCCCCTGTTCAGGGTCTTACCGCGATCGCTCTCGTCGTAACCGTCGCTGTCGGGAAACGCGGCGCGTATCCGCTGCAGAATACCCTGCGCGTCGAACGGCCTCGCGATCGTATCGGTCGCGCCGAGCGCCCAGGCCTGCATCGACCCATGATGCAGAGCGTCGGCCAGCACGAACAGCCGCGGCACCTCGCGGTAGGCATCGGCCCGCAACCTGTTGCGCACGACCTGCACGCTCTCGGTCGAGCGCAGGTTGATGTCGACCACGATCCCCGCGAGATCGCGCGTCGGCCGGTCCGGAATGTCCGAGGTCGCGATGGTGTCGACCTGCCCCACGGTCCGCAGGATGCCGGCCAGTTCGCTGCTTTGGTCGCTTCTATCCGAGGCCAGCAGCAGCCGGCGTTTGGTCGGTGTCTCTTTGATTGCGGATGTCATGTGACCCCAGGACGTACGGTGGCGACCTGAGGCCAAGGCTACCGGATTAACCGTTCCATACAGCTTAAGGGGTATCGTGAACGACCGATTACCGGCAACATTAGGGTTTTGTTGATCAGGCCCGCCGTCCCATCGACGGCGGTTACCGCCACCAATGCGACCGGGTTCGGCCGTAAGCATCATCCAGACGCCATGCTTGTCCGTTGCGGCAGGATTTGGCGCGGCCTTTTCACCCGGTCTCGATGAGGCAGGCCCGTTTCGGCAATTCCCATCGGCGAACGTATCGGGCTAGGATGGCGCAGCCACGCCGAAACAACGCATCACCGCACCGGGAAATCGCAATGCCGACAGTCAATCGCGACGGGGTCAACATCTATTACGAGGTCCACGGCTCCGGCCCGCCGCTGTTGTTGACGCACGGCTATTCGTCGACCTCGGCCATGTGGCAGGGTCAGATCGCCGCCCTGTCGAAACATCACAAGCTCGTGTTGTGGGATATGCGCGGCCACGGCCAGTCCGACTACCCCGATGATCCTTCAGCCTATAGCGAAGCGCTGACCGTTGGCGACGTGGCGGCGCTGCTCGACACCGTCGGCGCCGACAAGGCGATCGTCGGCGGGCTTTCCCTGGGCGGTTACATGTCGCTGGCATTCTACCGCGCCCATCCCGACCGCGTCCGCGCGCTGCTGATCATCGACACCGGCCCGGGGTTCAAGAAGGACGAAGCCCGCGAGGCCTGGAACAAGCGGGCCTATGAGACCGGCGACCGCTTCGAGCGCGAGGGGCTTGAAGTGCTGAAATCGGCCAGCCGGGAGCGATCCAGCGTCTCTCACCGCGATGCGTCGGGGCTGGCGCGCGCAGCGCGCGGCATGCTGACCCAGCGCGACGCCCGCGTGATCGAATCCTTGCCCGATATCAAGGTGCCGTCGCTGGTCGTCGTCGGCGCCGACGACACGCCGTTCCTGGCCGCATCCGACTATATGGCAGCCAAGATTCCCGGCGCCCGCAAGGTGGTGATCGCGGCCGCCGGTCACGCCGTCAACATCGACCAGCCGCAGCCCTTCATCGACGCCGTGCTGCCGTTCCTCAACGGTTTGCAAACCATGCCGCCGGCAAAGGCGGCGTCATGAGAATATTCGGCGGAGTTATCCTGGCGCTGATCGCGATCACCCAGGCCGGCGCGCAGCACCCTACCCCGGCCGGCGGTCATCTGCTGCCTCCCCTCACCGCGACGCTGTCGAACACCACACCGCTGGCATTCGGCATGGAAGCGGAAGACGCCGCGCGGGCGCTGGGTACGCCGCTCAACTACGTCGGCGGCCGACGGGGCGAAGAAATCTACCTCGCGTTCCGCAACATCGGCGGCAGCGGATTGTTCTTCAGGAAGGACCGGCTCTATCTCCAGTTTCGCAACGGCAGGCTTGCCGGCTGGAAAGGCGACTGGGGCCACAATTGGATGTGGCAATAGCAACCGCTTCGCATCACCGACTTCCAGCAACCCTCGAACACGAACGGATGATCCATGGGACAGTATATCAGGCTGACGGCTTCGGATGGTTTCAAACTGGGCGGTTATCGTGTCGATCCTCCACGTCAGCCCAAGGCGGCCATCGTAGTGATCCAGGAGATTTTTGGCGTCAACCACCACATCCGCGCGGTGTGCGACCGCCTGGCGAGCGAGGGCTACGCCGTGATCGCGCCGTCGATCTTCGACCGCATGCAGCCCGATTTCCAGTGCGGCTATTCCCCGAACGAGATCGCGACGGCCCGCAAATTCATCGCCAATCCAGATTGGGACGCGATGCTGCGGGATACAAAGGCTGCGATCGACGCGGTGAAGGATATCGGACCGGTCGGCATCATCGGCTTCTGCCTCGGCGGCAGCATTGCCTACGCCGCGGCAACCAAATTGTCGGGCCTGTCGGCGGCCGTCGGTTATTATGGCGGTGCGGTGGTTCGCTTCGCCGACGACAAGCCGAGCGTTCCGACACAGCTTCATTTCGGCGAAAAGGACGCGGGCATACCGCTGGGCGATGTCGAGACCATCAGGGCCAAGCGACCCGATGTCGAAATCCACGTCTATCCCGGCGCCCAGCACGGCTTTCACTGCGACGAACGGGCGAGCTACGACAAGGCGAGCGCCGACATCGCCTGGCCGCGCAGCCTGGCATTCCTGGCCAGGCATCTAGGAAAATAACGCTCTCCGCCGTCATTCGGAGATGCGCGAGGCGCAAGCCCGGGATCGGCGGCCTGCTTCACTCGCCCTTGACGCCGACCGCCTTGACGACATCCGCCCAGCGCGCGTGATCGCGGCGGAGCGCGGCCTCGAACATTTCCGCCGTTCCGCCGACGGGCATGAGACTGAGCGCCTCAAGCCCCGCGACGCCCTCGGGTGAGGCGATAATGCGGGCCAGCTCCGAGGAAAGTTTCGCGACGATGTCCTTGGGAGTCGCGGCCGGCACGAAGATGCCGACCCAGCCTTCCGCCTCGAATCCCTTGTAACCGAGTTCGGCAAGCGTCGGCACGTTGGGCAACTGGGTCCGGCGCTTTTCGCCGCCGATCGCCAGCGCCCTGACCTTGCCTGCGTTGATTTGAGCGCCGGCCGTGGTCAGATCGACGAAAGCGGCCGTCACCGTATTGCCGAGCAAATCGTTCAGCAGCGGCGCCGAGCCACGATAGGGAACGTGGATCATGTCGATATTCGCCACCTTCTTCAGCAACTCGCCATAGAGATGGGACGTCGTCGCGTTGCCGAAGCTGCCATACGGCAATTTACCAGGATTGGCCTTGGCGAGATCGACCAGTTCCTTGACCGACTTGACCGGCTGCGCCTCGGGAACCGTCAGTACGACAGTCGATAGTGCGACCTGGGTAACCGGCGCGAGATCCTTGAAGACGTCGTAGGGAAGCTTCGAAACCAGGCTTGGCGCCTGGATGATCTGGGTGATGGCGATCAGCACGGTATAGCCATCGGGCGCCGCCTTTGCGACGAAATCATTGCCGACCACCCCGCCGCCGCCGGACTTGTTTTCCACGACGACGGTTTGCTTCCACGCTTCCGAAAGCTTGTTGGCAAGCAGACGGGCCGAGACGTCGGTGGCTCCACCCGCAGGATAGGGCACCACAAATGTTATTCGCCGATCCGGATAGGACTGCGCCGATACCGGATGCGACAACGCGCACAGCAACATCGTGACGGCAATGGCGAGCCGGGCGGCCGCAGGCGCTCGCGCCAGGTTGATCGGCAAATGACGGTTCATGGTCGTTCTCCGGATTGCAGGCACTTGACCGACAGGCCGGCGCGCCTCGATAGAGACGGCGTTCTACATCGCTCGGGCGTGGCTTGGAACATGGTTTCGTGCGCTGCAACCCGATAGCGCTGATTCATCGCAACCCGGGACGATCCCGGGATTGGCCCCCGGCTAGAACCAGCGCTCGCCGACCAGCACGGTGTCGCCGGGGCTGATTGGCGCCCCCGGCGGAACCACCAGGCGCGCGGTTCCCGACGCATCGGCGTGGGTGACCGTGACGCGGTCGCGGCGTGCGCGCGGCGAGAAGCCGCCGGCAATGGCGACCGCGCTCTCGACCGTCATGTTGGGCACGTACGGATATTGCCCTGGTGCGGCGACCTCGCCGAGGATGAAGAATGGACGGTATGCTTCGATCTCTACCGCGACCGACGGATCCCTGATGAAGCCGCGACGCAGCCTGGCGCCAATCTCTGCCGCCAGTCCCGCCGTGGTGCGCCCGCGCGCCGGCAGTGAGCCGATCAGCGGCATGGTGATCGAGCCGGCGGCATCGATCGCATAGGTATTGGTAAGGCCGTCCTGACCATAGACCATCACGCGAAGCTTGTCGCCGGCATCCAGGTGATAGGCCGCGTCGGAGCGCGCCGGCGCAGCTGCAGCATGGGTTATGGGCGCGGCAACACCGCCAGGCGTTCTTCGCGATGCCGACGCAAAGGCGGAGTGAGGAACGCCGGCGGCGCCGCCGTCAGGCTGAGACGGCTGACCATGTGGGTGGCCATAAGCGATCGAATCGAGGTCGCCTCTTGTTGCTGTCGCCACCGGACCGGTCGTGCGCATGCATCCCGACAACGCGAGCGCCGTCATGATCGCAGTGATCGGCAATCGAAACGCGCACGCAGGCCGCACCGGAGTCATCCCTCAAGCCGAGACAGCTCCAGTCTTGCACCGGGTATGGTTAACAAATGGTTTTGGCTCTGGGCGACCCAACTTCAAACCGCGACGGTATTGCGATCAGGCGGTAACGCCGAAGCCGACCGGGCATGACACGCCCGTTCCGCCCAAACCGCAATAGCCCGCCGGATTCTTGGCGAGATACTGCTGATGATAGTCCTCTGCGAAATAGAACTCGGTCGAAGGCGCAATCTCGGTGGTGATAACACCGAGACCCTTGGCAGCCAGCGCCTTCTGGTACATCGCTTTCGAGGCATCGGCGGCTTTGCGCTGCGCATCACCAAAGGTGTAGATCGCCGAGCGATATTGGGTGCCGACGTCGTTGCCCTGGCGCATGCCCTGCGTCGGGTTGTGGTTTTCCCAGAATGTCCTCAGCAGCTGCTCATAGGAGATTTTCTTCGGATCGAACACGACCAGCACCGCCTCGGTGTGACCTGTGCCGCCCGAGCAAACCTCTTCGTAGGTCGGATTGGGGGTATGCCCGCCGCCATAACCGACGGCAGTCACATGGATGCCCTCGCCCAGTTCCCAGAACTTGCGCTCCGCGCCCCAGAAGCAACCCAGCCCGAACACTGCCTGCTCAAGTCCTGCGGGATAGGGTGGCTGTAGTTTGCGGCCGTTGACGAAGTGGGTGGCGGCCGTGGCGATCGGGGTGGCGCGACCCGGCAGCGCTTCGGCGCGGCTCGGTAACGCAGTGGTTTTGCGCATGAAGAACATAAGACACCTCCGGGCGGGATATCGGCCGAGTCGCCGGTTGCACTGACATACTCTTATATATGACCTTATATATATACGGTCCTTACGCCGGATGCGGCAGCCCGTTGCGCCATCCCCGCCAAACCATCTTGGTCAGTCCCTGGAATAGCCGATCAGCGGCTTGCGCGGCCTAAACAGCAGCATCAGCAGGATGCCTGCCACGCCCAGCACGGCAAACACCGGTTGGTCCAGCAGCACCTTGACGATCCCGTTCCAGAGCCAGGGCGCGGCGCCCTCCACCCAGGTCCGAAACGCCAGCTGGCTGGATTGATGGATGTCATTCCAGAACTGGCCAAACCGGGTGAACCGCAGGACTTGATCGGCGACGAAACGAGCGCCGTCGTAGACCATGAAAACAAATCCGCCGGCCAGCAGCAGCAGGCCAATCAGCCGGAAGAAACCGCGGATCATGCTTCACCCTATCCAAGTAGTCGCCACGAGGCGTCAGCCAATACCGGGGGCATGCCGGAAATTCAACCTTGCCAGCGCTTTATGCGGCGTTTCGGCCGCCATTACCGCCGTTCTGACGAGGTCGAAAGCGTTGACGGTGCCGGACCTGCCCTCTATAAGAACCCCAATGGCGGCGGGCGCAATCCCGCCGCCGCTGTTCTTTGAGCCGCGCCGCCAGGGAAGCATCTTGGCTCCCGACCATGGCATCCTCAAGAACAAGCTGGAAAAACGCAACCTACGTCGATCACGAAGTTTGAAACGGCCGGCGCGCTCAAGCCGACCACCCGGGCGACGACAGCCGAAGGATAGTTGAGACATGGCCAATACCACTTCTGCCAAGAAGGCGACTCGCAAGATTGCCCGCCGCACCATCGTGAACAAGTCGCGTCGCACCCAGATGCGGGGCGCTGTTCGCACCGTTGAGGAGGCGATCAAGAGCGGCGACCGCGATGCAGCACTGAAGGCGATGGCGCAGGCGGAGCCGGAATTGATGCAGGCCGCGCAGCGAAACATCATTCACAAGAACAATGCGAGCCGGAAGGTCTCGCGCCTGACCCATCAGATCGCGAAGCTCGCGAAGTAACTCCGAGCCAATCGCCATACGTCCAAAGCCCGGCCTCGCCGGGCTTTTTCTTTGTCGCCTGTTGCAATCGCATCTTCGCTGGGAGCCCTGCTTCGCGTCGGGCCTTCTTTGGTCCGTTTTTATTCGGAGTGCAGTCATGTTGCACCGGCGCTGCTATGCGCATTTGCGAGGAGCAGGAGCGCCGACCGGATCGGCGAAGCGTGTCAGCGGATTCCGTCTGCGGCAGCGGCGCGGGAGTTACCCTGAAAAACAATTCCGAAAAACTTCGTGCTGCTAGTCACTTACTCCCATAGCGAGCGCAAGCGGTTTGAAAACGGGTCCGGCCGACTGCGATTGTAACGGTTTCATAAATTTTTTTGCGACTGCAGCATAAGTTGTCATGAAAGCTTACTGCCTGCGATTCTGCATGCCTATTCAAAAACTTGGTGTTGGGCTTCCCCGGTGCAGCGTTGCAACACCTTCGAAGAGTCACGCGTCAATCTCGAATCACCGATTGTCAGAAATCACCCGTGGTGTATTCCTTAGTCGTTCGCGACGCTCGAGGCTCTTCTGACCAGCGCGGTTTGAGACCCAAGAGCGGACGTGCAAATCGGCGGCGGTGTGCGCGTTGGCGACGCTTTCCAAGCGGTGCGAGGTTGATAACTCATAGCGATATGGGGATGGTATCTTTCTGTCTGAATTCCTGGCGCGACGATCACGTTTCGCTCGCTTGGATTGAAGGAGCAAGAAATTGCCGACAGCAACGACACTCAATGGGAACGCGCAGCTCGCGGACGTGTTGAAGGCGACAGACTGGGGTTACGCGGCGGCGGCAGCGCCGGACATTTTTGATGTCTGGTGGCGGCGGACTGGCTTTGGAAACACTTACGATCTGATAGCTCAACGCGCGCTTTCGCGGTGAGTGGGGGAGGTAGTATGCTTTACGGAATCATCGCGACATCCGACACGCACATTTCTACGGAAACCACATCGGCGCCCCTCATCCACGTTTTCAGTCCGCCTCCCACGCGTGCTCCGGAAAGACCGTCGAGTAAGCGCTGACCTCGCGGAAGCCTCGCAATTATCCAGACATCGATTTGAGCAACGGCGTTTTCGCCGGACGCTGGATCGCGCCTGGAGCCCGGCTTCGCGGTCACGTCCGGCAGGGATTCTGCATGATGCGTTCGCGTGGCACCTTTACTCTTTTAGAGAAGTTTGCAGACGATGAAAAATACCGAACAAGATCGCTGGTCACGGGTGAAGGGACGGTTGCGGACAAGTGTCGGAGAGGACGTCTATACCAGCTGGTTTGCGCGCATGGACCTGGAAGCCGTACAGGACGAAAGCGTCCAGCTTTCGGTTCCGACCCGGTTCCTCAAGAGCTGGATCCAGGCGCATTACGCCGACCGGGTTCTGACCTGCTGGCAGGCGGAGATGCCGGAAGTGCATCGGATCGACCTGACGGTGCGCACCGCGATGCGATGCGCTCCGCCCGCAAAAGAAGCCGCGCCGGCCGAGCAGCGCCGCGTTGAGCGTGCCGACGGCCGGCCTGCGCCTGAATTGCGCGCGGTCGCGACCGCGCCGGTGTCTGCGAACCATGACGCCCTCGGCGGCTCGCCGCTGGATCCGCGTCTGACCTTCGCCAGTTTCGTCATGGGCCGCTCCAACACGCTAGCGCACGCGGCGGCGCGTCAGGTCGCCGAAGGGCGTCGCGGCGATCCCGTCATGTTCAACCCGCTCTACATCCACGCCGGCGTCGGCCTTGGCAAAACCCATCTCTTGCAGGCGGTGACGTGGGCCGGTAATTCCGGGAATGAACGCAAGGTGCTCTATCTCACCGCCGAGAAATTCATGTACGGCTTCGTCGCCGCGCTGAAGACGCAGACGGCGCTGGCCTTCAAGGAAGCCCTGCGCGGCATCGACGTGCTGGTGATCGACGATCTGCAGTTCCTGCAGGGCAAATCGACCCAGGCCGAGTTCTGTCACACGCTGAACGCGCTGATCGATGCCGGGCGCCAGGTGGTCATTGCCGCCGACCGCCCGCCGTCCGATCTGGAAAGCCTCGACGACCGCGTTCGATCGCGGCTGGCCGGCGGCCTCGTCGTCGAGATGGGCTCGCTCGGCGAAGAACTGCGGCTCGGAATCCTGAAGTCGCGGGTGGCGGCCGCCCGCGCGCATCATGCCAGTTTCGACGTGCCGGAAACCGTGCTGGATTATCTGGCCCGCACCATCACCCATAATGGCCGCGATCTCGAAGGCGCGATCAACCGCCTGCTGGCCCATTCCAAGCTCAACGCCCAGCCGGTGACGCTGGAAATGGCCGAGCGCGAGGTCCGCGACCTGATCCGGCCGCAGGAGCCCAAGCGGATCAAGATCGAAGACATCCAGAGGGTCGTGGCCCGGCAATACAATGTGAGCCGCTCGGACCTGCTGTCGTCCCGGCGCACCGCAAACGTGGTGCGACCGCGCCAGGTCGCGATGTATCTGGCGAAGACGCTGACGCTGCGCTCACTGCCGGAAATCGGCCGCCGCTTCGGCGGACGCGACCACACCACGGTGCTGCACGCCGTGCGCAAGATCGAGGGCCTGGTCGCCAGGGATACGGCGCTGTCCGAGGAAGTCGACTCGCTGAAGCGGCAGCTGCAGGAATGACCCCGCCGAAATAGGCTGATTTCGCCGCATCCCCTCGCGCAACTCGCGCGGGGGGGAGGACCGCTTTTGGCATTTTCTGCGCCAAAAGTGGGGGAACGGGGACCTGCTCCCTTGCACCGGCGGGCCATCCGCGCCAACTTGCGGTCCCCCCTTGGGTTTGATCAAATCCGACGTTGATCCGGCTTTTCGGGGTCTCCATGGCCGCGGCGCTGCCTTTACGGGCCGCCCGGCCTTTCCATCTTGGGATCTGGCGGGTATTGCAATGAAGGTCACCGTCGAACGCGCGCAACTGCTGAAGTCGCTTGGCCACGTCCACCGCGTGGTCGAGCGCCGCAACACCATCCCGATCCTTGGCAACGTCCTGGTCCGTGCCGAAAGCGCCCGGCTTTCGCTCAAGGCAACCGACCTCGACCTCGAGGTGACCGAGACGCTGGCGGCGGAAACCGCGACCGGCGGCTCCACCACCGTTCCGGCGCATATGTTTTACGACATCGTGCGCAAACTGCCCGATGGCGCGCAGATCGTTCTCGAAGCCGACGGCGACCGCTCGGTGCTGGCGATCCGGGCCGGCCGTTCGCGCTTCACGCTCCAAACCCTCCCTGAGAGCGACTTCCCGGATCTCGCCGCCGGCGACATGACGCATTCGTTCTCGCTGCCTGCGGCCGACGTCAAGCGCCTGATCGACCGCACGCAATTTGCGATCTCGACCGAAGAAACCCGCTACTACCTCAACGGCATCTATCTGCACACGGCCGGCAGCACCAAGGCTGCAACCTTGCGTGGGGTAGCCACCGACGGACATCGCCTGGCCCAGATCGACCTGGCGCTGCCCGGCGGCGCGGCCGGCATGCCCGGCGTGATCGTGCCGCGCAAGACCGTCGGCGAGGTACAGCGGCTGATCGAGGACAACCAGGCCGAAGTCTCGATCGAGTTGTCGCAAGGCAAGATCCGCTTCACCATCGGCCATGTGGTGCTGACCTCGAAACTGATCGACGGCACGTTTCCGGATTACGGCCGTGTCATCCCGCAGAACAACGACAAGGAACTGATCGTCGACAAGAAGGATTTCGAGGCCGCCGTCGATCGCGTCTCGACCATTTCCAGCGAGCGCGGGCGGGCGGTGAAGCTGGCGCTGTCTCCCGGAAAGCTGGTGCTGTCGGTGACCAATCCGGATTCCGGCAGCGCCACCGAGGAGCTCGAGGTCGAATATGCCGCCGAGGCGCTCGATATCGGATTCAACTCGCGCTATCTGCTCGACATCGCCGCTCAGATCGAAGGCGAAGTCGCGGTGCTGCGCCTGGCCGACCCCGGCTCGCCGACGCTGGTGCAGGACAAGGACCACAAGGGCGCGCTCTACGTGCTGATGCCGATGCGGGTGTGACGATTTCGCGCGAACAAGACCGTGATTGCCCCTCTCCCACAAGGGGAGAGGGGAAGAAAAGACCGACGCTCCTTATGACCCCCGCCCGCATCCACCGCCTGTCCCTCACGCATTTTCGCAATTACCGGGCGGCGAGCGTGCAGGCATCGGGCGCTGTCATCGTGCTGGTGGGCCCGAACGGCGCCGGCAAGACCAATTGCTTGGAGGCGATATCATTTCTCTCGCCGGGACGCGGCCTGCGGCGCGCGACGATGGAGGATGTCGCCGACAATCAGGGCGACGGCTCCTGGGCGGTATCGGCCGAGGTTGAGGGCGCGCTCGGGCTCGCCACGCTCGGAACCGGCATCGACGCGCCGGGCACCGAGGCGGCCGCGTCAGGCCGGCGCTGCCGGATCGACCGCGAGACGGTGAGTTCGGCAACGGCGTTCGGCGATCATCTGCGCATGGTGTGGCTGACGCCTTCGATGGACGGGCTGTTCCTCGGCGCCGCTTCCGAACGCCGGCGCTTCTTCGACCGGCTGGTGCTGGCGATCGACAGCGAACATTCCAGCCGGGTCTCGGCGCTGGAGCGCTCGCTGCGCTCGCGCAACCGCCTGCTTGAGGTGCGCAATTACGACGACCATTGGTGCGGCGCCATCGAGCGCGAAACCGCCGAACTGGCCGTGGCCGTAGCCGCCACCCGCGGCCAGACCGTGACCAAGCTTGCCGCCATGCTGCGCCAGCGCGGCGCGGCTTCCGCCTTCCCGTCGGCGCAGATCATGCTGGACGGCTGGATGGAAAACGCGCTGGTCAATGAACCGGCAACGGCGGTCGAGGATCGCTACCGCGAAATCCTGCGCGCCAGCCGCGCCCGCGACGCCGCGGCCGGTCGCACGCTGGACGGCCCTCACCTCACCGACTTGCAGGTGATCTACGCGCCAAAGAACATGCCGGCGCGCGACGCCTCTACCGGCGAGCAGAAGGCGCTGCTGATCGGGCTGGTGCTGGCTCACGCCGCCCTGGTGGCCGAAACGACCGGCATCGTGCCGTTGCTGCTGCTCGACGAAGTCGTGGCGCATCTTGATCCTGCCAGGCGCAAGGCGCTGTTCGACGAACTGGCCGGTCTCGGCGCGCAGGTCTGGATGACCGGCGCCGACCCCGCCGCATTCGCCGACATCGGCGCCGGCGGCGAGATTTTCGACGTGGACGCCGGCCAGGTCAGCCGCCGCGTCTTGGCTCCCTGACCGCGGACCCGCAAGCGTCGCGCCGGCCCGCGGTCGAGGCACCATGCTGGCGCACAAGACATAAAGAAGCCGGCCATTCGGGGGCCAGAAAAGAGGCTCCGAATCGGGCTTTTACAAACCCTTGAAATCGGCCTTTCGGCAGCTTGAAATAGCGATAAAAATTATCATCTAATCAACAAGTTACTGATAGAGAGATTGGGCTAGGCGCAATGCCTCTTTCATGGCACAAATGGATCAATCAGCGCCTCATGCTGCGCAGCTGATTCGGGACACCCTCGAAGGCCTCACATGACAGAACCTGCCCGGCAGACCCCTGCCGACACCAACCATCCCGTTCCCATCGAGTATGGCGCGGAATCGATCCGGGTGTTGAAGGGTCTCGACGCCGTGCGCAAGCGGCCGGGGATGTATATCGGCGATACCGATGACGGGTCCGGCCTGCATCACATGGTCTACGAGGTCGTCGACAACGCGATCGACGAAGCGCTCGCGGGTCATGCCACCGCGGTCGAAGTCGTGCTCAATGCAGACGGCTCGGTGACGGTGCGCGACGACGGTCGCGGCATTCCGGTCGACATTCACAAGGGCGAGGGCATTTCCGCGGCCGAGGTCATCATGACCCAGCTGCACGCGGGCGGAAAGTTCGACCAGAATTCCTACAAGGTTTCCGGCGGCCTGCACGGCGTCGGCGTCTCCGTGGTCAACGCGCTGTCCAGCAAGTTGAAGCTACGGGTCTGGCGCGACGGCAAGGAGCATTACATCGAGTTCGCCCATGGCGACGCGGTGGCCCCGCTCAAGGTCGTCGGCGACGCCAACGGCAAGCGCGGCACCGAGGTGACCTTCCTTGCCTCCACCGAGACGTTCACCAACATCGAGTATGACTTCGCGACGCTGGAGCATCGCCTGCGCGAGCTCGCGTTTCTGAACTCCGGCGTCAATATCGTGCTCTCCGACATGCGCCACGCGGTGGAGAAGCGCGAGGCGATGCGTTACGACGGCGGCGTCGAGGAATTCGTCAAATATCTCGACCGCAACAAGAAGGCGATCGTGCCTTCCCCGATCATGGTCCGCGCCGAATTGAACGATATCGCCGTCGAGGCGGCGCTGTGGTGGAACGACAGCTACCACGAGAACGTGCTGTGCTTCACCAACAACATCCCGCAGCGTGACGGCGGCACCCATCTCGCCGGCTTCCGCGGCGCGTTGACGCGCCAGGTCAACGGCTATGCCGAGGCCAACGCGAAAAAGGAGAAGATCGCGCTGACCGGCGACGATTGCCGCGAGGGTCTTACGGCCGTGCTCTCGGTCAAGGTGCCGGACCCGAAATTCTCCTCGCAGACCAAGGACAAGCTGGTGTCCTCGGAAGTGCGCCCGGTGGTCGAGAACGTCCTCAACGAGGCGCTGGCGGCGTGGTTCGAGGAACATCCGAGCGAAGCGAAAGTCATCGTCGGCAAGGTGATCCAGGCGGCCGCCGCGCGCGAAGCCGCCCGCAAGGCCCGCGAGCTGACCCGCAAGAGCCCGCTCGGCCACGCCTCGCTGCCCGGCAAGCTCGCCGACTGCCAGGAAAAGGACCCCGCCAAATCCGAACTGTTCATCGTCGAGGGCGACTCGGCCGGCGGCAGCGCCAAGATGGGCCGCAACCGCGAATTCCAGGCGGTGCTGCCGCTGCGCGGCAAGATCCTCAATGTCGAGCGGGTCCGCACCGACAAGATGCTGTCCAGCGAACAGATCGGCACGCTGATCACCGCGCTCGGCACCGGCATCAGCGACGATTTCTCGGCTGACAAGCTGCGCTACCACAAGATCATCGTGATGACCGACGCCGACGTCGACGGCGCCCATATCCGCACCCTGCTGCTGACGTTCTTCTATCGCCAGATGCGCGAGCTGATCGACCGCGGCCACCTCTATATCGCCCAGCCGCCGCTCTACAAGGTGACGCGCGGCAAGTCCGAACAGTACCTGAAGGACGAGCGCGCGCTGGAAGACTATTTGATCGCAACCGGCCTCGATGACTGCGTGTTCAAGCCTGCGTCGGGCTCCGAGCGCGCCGGTCGCGACCTGCTGTCGCTGGTGGAGGACGCGCGCATCATCCGCGGCATTCTCGGCAATCTGCACAGCCGCTATAACCGCAAGGTGGTCGAACAGGCCGCGATCGCCGGCGTGCTGAGCCCGAAGATCACCAGCGATGTCGCCACCGCCAATGCGGCCGCCGACTACATCGCCAGGCGCCTCGATGCGCTGGCCGACGAGGTGGAGCGCGGCTGGATCGGGCGCTTCAGCGAGGGCGAAGGCTTCTCGTTCGAGCGCACCGTCCGCGGCGTCAAGGATGTCGCTGTTATCGACGACGCCCTGCTCGGCTCGGCGGATGCGCGCAAGCTCGATGACTACGCGGCAAGGCTGCAGGAGGCCTATCCGAAGCCCGGCCTGTTGCGCCGCAAGGATTCGGAGACGGCGATCCACGGGCCGGTCAGCCTGTTCGAGGCGGTGACCGACGCCGGCCGCAAGGGCGTTTCATTGCAGCGTTACAAAGGCCTCGGCGAGATGAACCCCAGCCAGCTCTGGGAAACCACGCTCGACACCAACGAACGCTCGTTGCTGCAGGTCAAGATCAAGGAGGTCGACGAGGCCGACGACATCTTCACCAAGCTGATGGGTGACGTGGTCGAGCCGCGCCGCGAATTCATCCAGGACAACTCGCTCAGCGCCAATGTCGACGTGTGAGGCACCGAGCGCCCGTGCCTCCCATTCAGTACATCGTTGAAGGCGGCCACCGGCTCTCGGGCACCATCGAGCCGTCCGGCAACAAGAACGCCGCGCTGCCGATCATCGCCGCCGCCCTGCTCACCGAACATCCGGTCACGCTGGAAAACGTGCCGCGGATCCGCGACACCGAGACGCTGGTCGAACTGATCCGCTCGGTCGGCGCATCCGCCGAATGGAAGGCGCGCAACACGCTGGCAATCCACGCCAGGGACGTCCGCGCCGCCGATCTCGATCCCGAGCTGTGCGCGCGGATCAGGGCCTCGATCCTGCTGGCAGGACCGCTACTGGCCCGTTGCGGCGAGGTGGCGCTGCCGCCGCCCGGCGGCGACGTCATCGGCCGGCGGCGGCTGGACACGCATTTTCTGGCCTTCGAGCAGCTCGGCGCCACCGTTACCGCGACGGACCGGCTGGTCTTCCGCGCCGCGAAGCTGAAGGGCGCCGACGTCTTCCTCGACGAGCCCAGCGTCACCGCGACCGAGAACGCGCTGGTGGCGGCGGTCGGCGCCCACGGCGTCACTTATCTGCGAAACGCCGCCTCCGAGCCCCATGTGCAGGATCTCGCGCATTTCCTCGTCGCGCTTGGCGCAAAGATCGAGGGCATCGGCACCAACACCATCATCGTGCACGGCCCGGCGACGCTCGGCGGCGCGCGCTACGCCATCCAGCCCGACCATATCGAGGTCGGCTCGCTGATCGGGCTCGCCGCGGTGACGCGCTCGCCGCTGCGGATCGCGCGGGCCGGCGTCGGGCATTTGCGATCGATCCGGATGGGCTTTGAACGGCTTGGCATCGTCTGCAGCGTCGATGGCGATGACCTGGTGGTGCCATCGGGCCAGACCATGAAAATCCAGGACGATTTCGGCGGCCACGTGCCCAAACTCGAGGACCAGCCGTGGCCGGCGTTCCCGGCCGACTTGATGTCGATCGCCATCGTCACCGCCACGCAGTGCGACGGCGTGATCCTGATGTTCGAGAAGATGTTCGAGTCGCGGATGTTCTTCGTCGACAAGCTGATCTCGATGGGCGCCCGGATCGTGCTGTGCGATCCGCATCGGGCGATCGTGGCGGGACCGAGCCGGCTGCGCGGCGCGCCGATGACCTCGCCCGACATCCGCGCCGGCATGGCCATGCTGCTGGCGGCGGTCGCCGCCGAAGGCACCTCGACCATCAACAACGCCGACCAGATCGAGCGCGGCTACGAGCGCATCGAGGAGCGGCTCAATGCGCTCGGTGCAAAGATCACCCGTGTGCCGGAGCGGGCGCGAAGCGCCTGAACTTGCTATTGCGGCAACAATGAAGCTCCAGGCCGCGGTCGAAGAACGAGTTGTCGGCGGGCTCGTCGGCCGCCTTTCCGGGGAGGGTCAGCTCAGCCGGGTGCCGCGTCATAGGCGCAGCGAAAGCCGACATAGACCGCGAAGAAGTTGGCGCCCTTCCACTGCGCAGCATCCGCGCGCGATTGCTCCGGGCCGTACCACCAGGAGCCACCGGCGGTGAGCGCGTCATCGCCGCGCCGGTCGGCGATCCACTCCCAGACATTGGCGCCCATGTCGTAGAGGCCATTGACGCCGCGCCTGGTGGTTCCGACCGCCACATGGGCGCGGCGGTTGTTGTTCATGCCGTCAGGCTGGTCGCCAACGGGATAGGCATAGGTGCGACCCTTGACGAACCCGTCCGTCGGCTGGTCGCGCTGCTCGGTGTAGGCGGCGCTTCGCCATTCCGCCATTGACGGCAACCGTCCGCCGGCATGGGCGCAGTAGGCGCTCGCCTCATGCCAGGAGACATGGACCGCAGGTTCGCTGTCTGCGCCCGGCTCACCTTGCGGCCGCTGATAGCTCCACCCGCGACGGCGCGTCCAGCCCGCCGAGAAGTCGAAGCCGCCGCCCTCCCGCTCGGCCACCGTGGTCAGACCGGTTGCGCTGGCGAAGGCACGGAACCGACCAATCGTAACTTCGGCGACGTCCAGGGTGAAGGATCCGATGCGAACGCGCTCAGGCATTTGCGCCAAGGCTGACGTACCCGCCATCATGGCGATGGCGATCAGCGATGTTGTAACAGTATGCACGGTGTTGTTTCCTTGGTCAGAGCGACGGTGCCCGAATGTGTTTGTAGAATTCGATGAAGTTGTGGTCTGGATCGGGCCGTCACGATTTCGTCCTCCGGCCATGCCAATGTCGTCACATGACAATTCTCGATAGAATCCAGCAAGGGCCGGCCGGCGCCGTGACGGCGCCGAGACATCACCTCGCCATCGAGCTGACCGAGACCCTTCGGCTCGCCGTCCCCATCGCGCTGACGCAGCTCGGCCAGATCGCGATGATGACGACCGACATCGCCTTGATCGGCCGCCTCGGCAGTGAGGCGATGGCCGCGGCCGCGCTGGCGCATACCGTGTTCTTTGTCAGCTTCACCTTCGGCATGGGGCTGGTATCGGCGGTGGCGCCGCTGGCGGCGCAGGCCTTCGGGGCGCGCGATCCGCGCTTGATCCGGCGCTCGCTCCGGGTCGGCATGTGGGCGGCGCTTCTGATCTCGCTGCCGATGATGGCGTTTTCGTTCTTCGGCGAGCCAATCCTGCTCCAGCTCGGCCAGGCGCCGACGGCTGCCCGGCTCGCGCAGGAATATCTGCATGGCCTGTCCTGGAGCATCCTGCCCGCGTTGTGGTTCATGGCCCTCCGCGGCTTCATGAGCGCGATCCACCGCCCCGAGCCGATCCTGTGGATCACCCTGGCGGCGATTCCGGCCAATGCGGTGCTGGTCTATCTCCTGCTGTATGGAGCGCACGGCCTGCCGGAACTCGGCCTGTTCGGCGCCGGCCTGGCGACCTCGATCGTCAATCTCGGCACCTTCCTGGCCGGCCTGTGGTTTGCCGTGCGTCGCCGCCCGTTCCGGAAATATCAGGTGCTCGGCCGTTTCTGGCGCGTCGACTGGCCGCTGATGCGGCGGCTCATCGTCATCGGCGCGCCGATCTCACTCTCGTTCCTGCTGGAATACGGCCTGTTCGGCGCCGCCGGCCTGCTGATGGGCGTGATCAGCACGACGGCGCTGGCCGCGCACCAGATCGCGCTGCAGGTCGCCGCCATCCTTTTCATGGTGCCGTTCGGCATCGGCATGGCCGCCACCGTGCGGGTCGGCCATGCGATTGGCCGCGGCGACGCCGGTGCGGTCCGTCGCGCGGGCTATGTCGCCATCTGGCTCGGCATCGTGCTTGTCGCCATCCTCACGCTCGCCGTGATCATGGGCCGCTTCGGGATCGCCGCGATTTTCCTCGGCGCAAGCACCGATGCCGCCGCGGCGCTCTCCGCGACGCTGCTGCTGGTGGGATCGACCTTCTTCATCGCCGACGGCATCCAGACCGTCGCCGCCGGCGCGCTACGCGGCATGAACGACACGCGGATACCGCTGTTGTTCGCCACCCTCAGCTACTGGCTGACCGGCTTCACCAGCGCCTGGTGGCTTGGTTTCCAGACGCCTTGGGGCGCGGTCGGCGTCTGGATCGGGCTGTCGGTCGGAACCGCTTCCTATGCCGTTCTTCTCCTGCTCCGCTTCCGCCTGCTGGCAGGCAGGCTCGCCTCCCAATGACCGTCCGCGAGGTAGCACCTGCCGTTGATGCCGACGCGCTGCTGACCGGAGCGCAGTTCGCTGACGCCTTCCGCATCGAGGTCGGCGATTGCGAACTCGATGCCCGGCGCGCGGCGGAGCGAATGATGGCGCGTCAACCGCGATGGGCCGAGGCGCTGTTGTCGCTGCGCAATATCCTGGTGTCGCCGCTGGGGTTGAAAACGTCGGGGGCAAGCCCGGCCGCGCCGGAGGACATGACAATGGACATGATCGGTATATTTCCGGTCGTGAGCCAGACGCCCGATCGCCTCGTCGCCGGCTTTAACGACCGCCATCTGGATTTTCGCGTCGTGGTGGACGTGACGACGTCCGGCGGCGTCCGGCAAGTCACCGCGACAACACTGGTCAGGACGCACAACCGGCTTGGCCGGACCTATCTCGCAATCATCCTGCCGTTTCATCGGCGGATCGTGGCGGCCCTGCTACGTCAGGTCGCGGGCTGAACATCTTGCCGAGGCCAGCATGCAGGCAAGCGATCCATGCTCCCGCGCGATCCGCTGGATTGCGTCGCCAGGCGCGCAATGACAAGCTCGGAGGCCTTCCCGTACGATGGGGCCGCCCATGACACTGTCCGTCGATTTGTTCTTCTCGTTTCGCAGCCCCTACAGTTACCTTGCACTACCCAGGGCGACGCGGATGGCCGGCGACTATGATGTGAACGTCAATCTGCGAGCGGTCTATCCGCTGGCGGTGCGCGTGCCCGGCTTCTTCAAGCGCGCCAATCCGCAGTTCGCCCGCTACGTCGTGCTGGACGCGCGCCGTGTCGCCGAGCACGAGAACATCCCGTTCCGCTTTCCGCGGCCTGACCCCATCGTGCAGGACATGACCACGCTCGATGTCGCCGAGCACCAGCCCTACATCCACCGCCTGACCCGGCTGGCGGCTGCCGCGCAGGCCGAGGGGCGCGCGCTGCCATTGGCCTACGCCATCGGCAGGGTGCTGTGGGACGGCAGTGTCTCGGGTTGGAACGAGGGTGATCACCTGGCCAAGGCGGCGACGGAAGCGGGCTTCGATCTGTCCGCCATGGACGCGGCCGTCAGCGCTGATCCCGACCGCTACGAGCGGATCATTGCCGACAATGAGCAGGCCCACGCCGCATCGGGCCATTGGGGGGTGCCGACCTTCGTGTTCGAGAACGAGCCGTTCTTCGGCCAGGACCGCGTCGATCTCCTGATCTGGCGCATGAAAAGCAGGGGGCTGACCCGCCGTAACTGATGTTGACGAGACCAAGAGGCGGTCGTACCAAAATCAACGACGAAGCAATCCATCAGGACCATCGCTGGTGTAGTCGATTTGCTTCGCCTTGCTCGTAACGACGAGGAAATGAGGGACAACGCCGTGGCCAACGAAACCGCAACGCTCGCAGCCTATGTCGCCGACCTCAGGTTCGACGACATCCCGCCGGAGGTCCTGGCGCGCGCCAAGGTGCTGACGCTGGATTTCCTCGGCAGCACGATCCGGGCGCGTCGCGACGCGGAATCGACGCCCGCGCTGCTCAAGATGCTGGAGGCGCTGGCGCTCGACGGCAAGGGCGATTCCACCGTGTTCGGCGATGCCAAGACCTGGACCCCCGCGGTCGCCGCGCTCCTGAACGGCGCGCTCGGCCACTCCCTTGATTTCGACGATACGCATGCGGACTCCTCGCTACATCCGAGCGCGCCGGTGGTGCCGGCGGCGTTTGCGGTCGGCGAGATGGTCGGCGCCTCCGGCCGCGACGTGCTGACCGCGATCGTGGCCGGCTACGAAGTGTGCTGCCGGCTCGGCAACGCGCTCGATCCGACCTCGCATTATGCGCGCGGATTTCATCCGACCGCGACGGCCGGAACCTACGGCGCCGCTGCCGCAGCGGGCAAGCTGCTCGGGCTGTCAAAGGACCAGATCATATCCGCCTTCGGCGTTTCCGGCAGCCAGGCTGCGGGCTCGCTGCAGTTCCTGGTCAACGGCGCCTGGAACAAGCGCTACCAGGTCGGGGCGGCTGCGATGAACGGGGTCATCGCCGCCACGCTCGCCCGCAACAACTTTGTCGGCTCGAGCGAATCGGTCGAGGGCAAGCATGGCCTCTTGGTCGGCTACAGCGACGACGCGCATCCGGACAAGGCGATCGCCGGGCTCGGCAAGATCTACGAGACGCTCAAGATCGGCGTAAAGCCTTACCCGAGCTGCCGCTATACCCATGCCGCGCTCGACGCGCTGATCGCGATGCGTCGCGAGCACAATCTGACGCCGGACCAGATCAGGCGCGTCGAGATCGGCCTGCACCGCAACGGCATCACGCTCACGGGAGATGCCGCCACCAAGCGCCATCCGACCTCGATCGTCGGCGGGCAGTTCTCGATGTTCTTCACCGGCGCGCTGGCGCTCGACCAGGGCCGGTTCGGCTGGGACGATTACGATCGGCTCGGCGATGCCGCGGTGAATGCGCTCGCCGACAAGTTCGATGTGGTGCAGGACGATCGCCTGGAGATCGGCCGCACCCACCCCTTTGGCGCGCGCGTCTCCATCACAACGGAGGACGGCGTGCATGAGCGGCTTTATCCCGATCCCTCCGGCGAGCCGAATTCGTTTCCGGACGCGCAGGCGATGCAGCAGAAATTCCTCACGCTGGCCCGCCCGGTGCTCAACAATCGCGCCGATCAGTTCGCCGACGCGATCCTGTCGCTGGAACGGTTTGATCGGGTCTCGCAGGCGACGCAACTCGGGCGGCAGTAGCGGCCCGGAGCTCTATCCCCGCCATGTCGCCCTCGAAGTGACCCAGACATCGGCGAGGTGGCCGAACAATTCCACCTCGTCAGCTTTGCTTGCCCCGAGCCGGCGCGCCACACCCTGCGAGGCGGTGTTTTCACGATCGATGCTGTGGACGATTCGATCGACGTCGAAGGTCGCAAATGCCCAATCGATCGAGGCCCGCGCCGCCTCGACGGCATAACCCTTGCCGCGAAATTCGCGGGCGATGCCCCAACCGACTTCAAAGCCAGGCCAGCCGGGCGGCGACCACGGCCCGACCCGCCCGGCGAACTTGCCGGAGGATTTCTCCTCGACCACGAACATGCCGACGCCGTGCAGGACCCAGTGTCCCGCCATCACCGCCGCATGCCGCCAGCCTATCATTTCGTCAACGACCGGCTTGCCGTCCACCGTGATGAAGCGCGCGGTGCCGGGATCCGACAGCATCGCGGCATAAGGCGCGATGTCGCACCCCTGCCAGGGCCGCAGCAGCAGCCGCTCGGTCTCGATCACGGGGCCATTGGCTTGCGGAATTCTGACGCCGGGCCTGAGCGGAGCGATCATCGGTTTCCTCGATCACGGTTTGTCATTCACGTCGTGGCCGGGCTTGACCCGGCCATCCACGTCTTATTTCCTTGTCGGCATAGAAGACGTGGATGCCCGGGACAACCCCGGGCACGACGACTCAGTGCAACAACACCCGCTATGATCGCCGTAAACTTCCCGGAGCCCCCATGAGTTGGCAACCCTCGAACGATCCCGTGCTCGGCGATCCCCAATCCTGCGACGCGCTCGATCTTGTGATCGTGCCGCGCACCCGCGATCTCGGCGACGGCTTTGCGGTGCGGCGCGCGCTGCCGCACGGCAAGCGGCAGATGGTCGGCCCGTTCATCTTCTTCGATCATTTCGGCCCGGTGCAGTTCATGGCCGGCAAGGGCATGGACGTGCGGCCGCATCCGCATATCGGGCTTGCCACCGTCACCTACCTGTTCGACGGCAGCATCCTGCACCGCGACAGCGAGGGCAACATCCAGGAGATTCAGCCCGGCGCCATGAACCTGATGACGGCGGGACGCGGTATCGCGCATTCCGAACGCACGCCCGACGTGCAGCGGAGCGACGGACAGAAGATGCTGGGCCTGCAAAGCTGGATCGCGCTGCCGGCCGGCTCCGAGGAAATCGCGCCGTCGTTCCAGCATTATGCGGCAGAGAGCCTGCCGACCGTGCAGGACAACGGCTTTACGGCGCGCATTATCGCGGGCGCGTCTTTCGGGGTGAAGTCCCCGGTCAGTATGGTGTCGCCCTGGTTCTATACCGAGGTGACCGCGCAGGCCGGAACCTCGGTGCCGCTCGACCCCGACCATGAGGAGCGCGCGATCTACCTGATTGAGGGCGAGATCGAGATCGCCAACGAACGCTACGAGGGGCCGCGCCTTTTGATTTTCCGCCCCGGCGACCGCATCACCGTCAGGGCGCTCAAGCCGACCCGGATGATGTTCCTCGGCGGCGACGCGCTGGAAGGCCCGCGTCACATCTGGTGGAATTTCGTCTCCTCCAGCAAGGAGCGGATCGAGCAGGCCAAACAGGACTGGAAAACCGGGCGCTTTGCCGCGGTTCCGCAGGAACACGAGTTCATTCCGCTGCCGGAGTGAGCTATGGCTGCGCATCCTCATGCGCGCCCGCGCCGGCCCACCCGCCCGAAAGCCTGACTGGATGAACGCGATGCACGCCAGCGACTTGCCCTTGCCACGGATCGGCCGCGGCAAGGTCCGCGACATCTATGCCGTCGGCGACGACCGCGTGCTGCTGCTTACCACCGACCGCATCAGCGCTTTCGACGTGGTGATGGCCGAGACCATCCCGATGAAGGGCGCGGTACTGACACAGATCAGCGCCTGGTGGTTCCGCCAACTCGGGGGCGTAACGCCGCACCACATGATCAGCGCCGATGCCGACGACATCATTCGCGAGGCGCCCGCACTGAAGCCTCACCGCGCCGACATTGCGGGCCGCGCGATGCTGTGCCGGCGTACCACGGTATTCCCGGTCGAATGCGTGATCCGCGGCTATATCTCGGGCTCGGCCTGGAAGGAATATTCTGCGTCCGGCACGCTGGCCGGCGAGAAGCTGAAACCCGGACTGGTCGAAAGCCAGAAGCTCGAGCCCGCGATTTTCAGCCCGGCGACCAAGGCCGAGACCGGGCACGACGAGAACATCACGGTGGCGCGGGTGCGCCAGCTGTTGGGGGACGAGGTCGCGGAGAAGCTCGAGCGCATGGCGCGCGCGATCTATGCGTTCGGCGAACAGACCGCGCGCAAGCGGGGCATCATCATCGCCGACACCAAGTTCGAGTTCGGCCGCGACAGCGACGGCCGTATCATCCTGATCGACGAGGTGATGACCCCCGACAGTTCGCGGTTCTGGGCCGCCGACGTCTACCAGCCGGGCCAGCCGCAGCCGAGCTTCGACAAGCAGCCACTGCGCGACTATCTCGACACCGAGCGCCGCGCCGGCCGCTGGAACGGCGACGCCCCGCCGCCGCCACTGCCTGAGAGCGTGGTAGCCGCCACCAGCAAGCGCTACCTCGAAGCCTATCGGCGGGTGACGGGGGATGATCTGAAGGTCTAACCTCGTCTTTGCGAGCGAAGCGAAGCAATCCATTCCTTCCCCTGCGCCGACATGGATTGCTTCGCTTCGCTCGCATTGACGCATGGATACGGGATTGCCGTGCACATCGGTCTGGTGCGAAACTCGCTGGCGAAAACAATCGGAGCGCCCCATGACCGACGCCGATGCCGTACTCGTCGAACGCGATGGCCCGGTGACCATCGTCTCCATCAACCGTCCGCATTGCCGCAACGCCGTCGACGGCGCGACCGCGCGCGAGCTGTATGACGCGTTCCTCGCCTTTGACGCCGACGAGGCGGCGTCCGTCGCCGTGTTCACGGGCATCGGCGGTTACTTCTGCGCCGGCGCCGACCTCAAGGCGGTGGCATCGGGCGATCCCAACAAGAAGCGCGAGATCGGCGGCCATGATTCGATTGCGCCGATGGGACCGAGCCGGCTGCGGCTCTCGAAGCCCGTGATCGCGGCGGTCGAAGGCTTTGCGGTAGCCGGCGGCATGGAACTGGCGCTGTGGGCCGACATGCGCGTGGTCGCCGAGGACGCCACCTTCGGTATCTTCTGCCGCCGCTTCGGCGTACCGCTGATCGATCTGGGCACGATTCGCCTGCCGCGGCTAATCGGCCATTCGCAGGCCATCGACCTGATCCTCACCGGACGCCCGGTCGGTGGTGCGGAAGCCCTGCGCATGGGGTTAGCCAATCGCCTCGTGCCCAAGGGCGAGGCTCGCGCGCAGGCGATTGGGCTCGCCAGGGACATCGCCCGCTTTCCGCAAACCTGCCTGCGCGCCGACCGGCTGTCGGCGCTGCGGCAATGGGACCTCGGCGAGGAAGAGGCCATCGCCGAGGAAATGCGCGGCGGGCTGGCGGTGATCGCCTCGGGCGAGACGCTGTCCGGCGCGGCGCGATTCGCCTCCGGTATCGGCCGCCACGGCGCGTTCGCGAGCGAGGCCGTTCGGGACTGACCGGGCCCGTCGGAGCCGCGTCATCCGCCGGCGCGCGCCGACGTTCCGTCCGCACGATCGACCCGATCCAGCGCAAGGAGCAGCGAGGCTACGCGGTTGGCGGAGGCGGCCCATTCCGCAAGGCGGGCGTAATTATCGGTGAACCAGTTGAACGCGGACTGCACCACGACAAAGGCCGCGGCGGCCTGGACCACCTCCCCGAGGCTCATGCTGCCGGCGAGATATTTCGGCATGCACAGCAGCAGGCCGACGATCGGCGTAACCAAAGTACCGGAATGGGTGACAAGCGTCATCCGCATCAACTGCCAGCAATAGATCCGCCAGATCGCGATCACCGCCTTCAGCGCGGCGCCGATCGTGTGACGCGCGTCCTTGTGATCAGACTCCGCGATCCCCTCACCGCTCTCGCGCAAATGCGTTCCAATCGACCGCAGCTCGGCTTCGGCCCGCTTGTTTTCCTCGATCACCCGCGTCAGGTGGCCGGCGATGAGGAAGATCGAGGCCGAAAGCATCGCTGAATATGCGATGACGGCGAAGACGAGGTAACCGGGGATGGAGAGCGCGAACCCGCCGAGTTCGATGGCCACGCCGTCTCCCACGGACCACAGGACGCCGATGAACGTCACCGCTGTCAGCAGCGACGAAAGCAGCCCAAGCATGAGATCAACCGGAAAGTCGGTTGCGATCCGGGCGTCCTCGGCGATGCGGTATTCCGGCGCCTGATAATCGCCCGAAACAAACCTGAGCCGCTTATAGCGATCATCATGCAGCCAGTAATCATAGAGACGATTGCTGAGCCATTCCCGCCAGCGGCGCTGCAGCGTCATGCGCGCCCATACCGAAAAGATCGCCAAAGCGAGGCTGGCCGCGGCCAGCGGCACGAACCGCATCGCCTGGGTCCAGAGCCCGGCCTGATCCTTCGCCCCGATGGCGTCGAAAAAATCCCGGTTCCAGTAATTCAGCCGGTATTGCGTGATCAGTTGCAGCAGGATGGTTGCGACCAGCGCGGCGACCAGGAACCATGCCCGCCACGCCGACCGGCCTCGCCAGAATCCGGACGCGCTCTGCCAGAATCGGGAGAGCAGTTCCCTCTCGTTCGGCGCAGAATGGGTCCCGTTCAACACCTTCGGTTCGCCTAGCATGGGGCAGCGGCCCCAAATGGCTTCTTCTTTATAAACAATAGCCCTTGGCCGGCGCGGCCTTTTGACCTGCGTCAATTCAATAACGCCGCGCAGCCATCCGGCGTCCGGCCCATTACCTCATCTGCAAGACGTCGCCTATATCCCCGCCATCATCACGTATTTGATCTCGACATATTCCTCCATGCCGTGATGCGAGCCTTCGCGGCCAAGGCCGCTCTCCTTCACCCCGCCGAAGGGGGCGACTTCGGTGGTGATCAGGCCGGTGTTGACGCCGACCATGCCGGACTCCAGCGCCTCGGCGACGCGCCAGACCCGGCCGAGATCGCGCGAGTAGAAATAGGACGCAAGGCCGAACGGCGAGTTGTTGCACATCGCGATCACCTCGGCCTCGTCCTTGAACCGAAACACCGGCGCCAGCGGCCCGAAGGTTTCCTCATGCGCCACCAGCGCGTCCGGCTTCACATTCGAAAGCACCGTCGGCTCGAAGAAGCTGCCGCCGAGCGCATGACGCTTGCCGCCGGTGACGATTTTCGCGCCGCCCTTGACCGCGTTCGCGATGTGCTTCTCGACCTTGTCGACCGCCTCCATGTTGATCAGGGGTCCCTGCACCACGCCGGCTTCCGTGCCGTCCCCGATCTTCATCGCCGCCACCTTCCTAGACAGCTTCTCGACGAACTCGTCGTAGATTTTGTCCTGGGCGTAGAGGCGGTTGGCGCAGACGCAGGTCTGACCCATGTTGCGGTACTTCGAGACCATCGCGCCCTCGACCGCGGCGTCGATATCGGCGTCGTCGAACACCACGAAGGGCGCGTTGCCGCCGAGTTCGAGGCCAAGCTTCTTCACCCCGACGGCGGCCTGCTGGTACAGAATCTTGCCGACCTCGGTCGAGCCGGTGAAGCCGATGAAGCGCACTGCGGGATGTTCGCACAACACCTTGCCGATCGCGGACGAATTGCCGGTCAGGATGTTGAACACGCCCTTGGGTACGCCGGCCTTCTCCGCGAGCGCCACAAGCGCCAGCGCGGTCAGCGGCGTTTCATTGGCGGGCTTGAGCACCACCGTGCAGCCCGCGGCGAGCGCCGGCGAGACTTTTCGGGTGATCATCGAGCACGGGAAATTCCACGGCGTGATGGCGCCGCAGACGCCGATCGGCTGCTTGATCGCGAGCAGGCGGGCGTCCGGCCGCTGGGTCGGAATGGTTTCGCCATAGACGCGGCGGGCTTCCTCGGCGAAAAATTCGACATAGGCGCCGCCGATATCGACCTCGCCGAGCGCCTCTGCCAGCGGCTTGCCCTGTTCTGACGTCAGGATCAGGGCCAGATCCTCGCGGTTGGCGATGATCAGGTCGAACCATTTGCGCAGGATGTTGGAACGCTGCTTGGCGGCGAGCCTGGCCCAGGCCGGAAACGCCCGCTCGGCGGCATCCACCGCCTGGGTCGCTTCCGCCGTGCTCAAAGCCGGCACCTTGGCGAGTTCGATCCCGTTGACGGGATTGGTAACCGGGCGCGACGGCGTGCCGACCCAGGCGCCGTCGATGTAGCAGCGGTCGCGCAGCAGCGAGGGATCCTTGAGGCGATCGCGCAGCGAGGGCTGGGATTGCGAAGCGCGGGCGGCAACGGGCGGGTTCATGGCGTCACTCCTCGGATTTTCTCAGGGGTTGATCTGAGTATAGGCCCAAACCGCCGGCAATGCATCGGCTGCTGACGCGGGGGCGCTTCAAGCTAAGTTGAGGCCCCGTCATTCCGGGATGGTGCGCCAGCACCAGACCTCAGGTGCGCAATTGCGCACCGGGGAATCTCGAGATTCCGGGTTCGATGCTTTCGCATCGCCCCGGAATGACTGCACCTGTTCAGGCAGCGCCGCTCATGTAGGTTTCGCGACGTCCGATCATGCGCTGGGCGGCGGCCTTGGCATCGGCCTTCGAGGACGTCGCGCAGGTCCGGTACTCGAGGTCAGGCGATTGCGCCGTCTCGCGGCGGCCGAACCATGACTTGGAACCGACCGGGAGCTGGGCCAACGCCTGCGCGACGTTGTCCACCGCCTCAAACGAGTGCAGCGCGCCGCTTCCGGCATAGCGGACTTCAAACAGGCCGGGGCCGATCGGCGCCTCGATGTTCTCGCCGCGTCCAAGCCGGGGATACCGCTTCCAATCGCTCCAGGTCGAAATCATCGCACCGTCCTCGCAAACGTTCAGGGCGCCAACCATGTCGGTCAATCATGCCGCCCGCAGGCATCGTTTAGGCTGAAATATGAACGCGTTACCGAAAAAACAGCCGCATCGGGAATCTCTATGGAATCAACGTTACCGCGGAACGGCCGGGACGGTCATCGACAATGCCGCGCATCCACCGCGGATTGTGGCGCAGTGTTGCCATTTTGCGTCGCGCGACCGACCCACTCCGCGGATTGATCACGAGATCGCGACCTCGCCCGCGCAATTTTACAAGTGCTTGCGGGACGCGCCCGGCGGAGAGAAGATCGCCGCGCTTCATAACATAACAAGACACAGCGGGAGGTGACCCATGCAAGGCAAAGCCCAGATCGACCAAATTCTGCGTCAGAAATGCGAGGCCGGGGAACTCCCCGGCGTGGTGGCGATGGCAGCGACCGGAAACGAGGTGATTTATCAGGGCGCGTTCGGCAAGCGCGACCTCGCCAGGGGCGATGCCATGACCGCCGACAGCGTGTTCTGGATCGCCTCCATGACCAAGGCGATCACCACCGCGGCGGGCATGCAACTCGTCGAGCAGGGCAAGCTCGCGCTCGATGAGCCGATCGGAAAACTGCTGCCCGATCTGGCCGCCCCGCAGGTGCTGGAAGGGTTTGACGCCAAGGGCGAGCCGAAGCTGCGCGCGGCGAAGAAGCCGATCACGCTGCGGCAATTGATGACCCACACCGCCGGCTTCGCCTACAACATGTGGAACGGCGACTGCGCGCAATATCTGGAGAAGACCGGAACCCCGGCCATCACCACCTGCCAGAACGCGGCGCTGAAGACGCCGCTCATGAGCGACCCCGGCACGCGCTGGGAATACGGCACCAACATCGACTTCGTCGGCAAGGCGGTCGAAGCCGTCAGCGGCCAGCGGCTCGACGCCTATCTGCGCGACCATCTGCTGGCCCCGCTCGGCATGAACGACACCGGCTTCAAGATCACGGATCAGATGCGCCAGCGGCTGGTCGGCATGCATGCGCGCGGCGAGGACGGGTCGCTGGCATCGATCCCGTTCGAGCTGGAGCAGAACCCGGAATTCCACATGGGCGGCGGCGGCCTCTACGGCACCGCGGCCGACTACATCAAGTTCACCCAGATGATCCTCAACAAGGGCCGCGGCAATGGCAACCAGGTGCTGAAGCCGGAGACGGTGGCGCTGATGAGCCAGAACAACATCGGCGAGCTCAGCATGGGCAAGATGACCACGGTGGCGCCGGTCTATACTAACGACGTCGATCTCTATCCCGACATGGTCAAGAAGTGGGGGCTCTCCTTCCTGATCACTACCGCCAGAACGCCGGAGGGCCGCAGCGCCGGCAGCCTGGCCTGGGCCGGCCTCGCCAACACCTATTTCTGGATCGACCCCGCGCGCAACGTCGCCGGCGTGATCCTGATGCAGCTGTTGCCGTTCGCCGACGGCAAATGCCTGGAGGCGTTCGCCGGCTTCGAGCGCGCGGTCTATGCCGGGCTGGATGCCGGGCAGAAGGCGGCGTAGGGAGATCGGCTGGAGGCCGTCATTGCACGCCGGCGACGTTGCGCGCCGGGTCGATCCAGAAATAGGTGTTGGCGAGACCGGCCCAGGCGAGGCTGCCGGCGCTGCGGCCTTCCGGGGAGAAGGAACCGCACATGGAGGAATACACGTGACGGAAACTGCGAGCAGCTACGTCTGCGGCGTCGCCGACGCGCCGCTCTTGGGCGACACCATCGGGCGCTGCCTCGATCAGGCGGCGGCGCGCTGGGGCGATCGCGAGGCGCTGATATCGCCGAGCCACGGCGTGCGCTGGACCTGGCGGGAATTTGCCGAACGCGTCGATGCGCTGGCGGCGGGGTTTCTCGCTCTCGGCCTCGAACGCGGCGCGCGGATCGGGATCTGGTCGCTGAACCGGCCGGAATGGACGCTGACGCAATTCGCCGCCGCCAAGGCCGGGCTGATCCTCGTCACCATCAACCCGGCCTATCGCCTCAGCGAGCTCGAATTCGCGCTCGGCAAGGTCGGCTGCGCGGCGCTGGTCACGGCGACCGCGTTCAAGACTTCCGACTATATGGCGATGCTGAACACGCTGCTGCCGGAGCTGGCGAAATCGCTCCCCGGCGAATTGCGGGCGGCTCGGTTGCCGCAGCTGCGCGCGATCATCCAGATCGGCGGGCCGAAATGCCCCGGCACAATCGCCTTCGCTGACGTGGCCGGCATGGGCGGGCCGCGGCACCGCGAGCAGCTTGCCGAACTCGCCGCCACGCTGCAGTTCGACGACGCCGTCAACATTCAATTCACCAGCGGCACCACGGGTTCGCCCAAGGGGGTGACGCTGACGCATCACAACATCCTCAACAACGGCTATTTCGTCGGCCGCGCGATGCGCCTGACCGAGCGCGACCGCATCTGCATTCCGGTGCCGCTCTATCACTGCTTCGGCATGGTGATGGGCAACCTCGCCGCCGTCACGCTCGGCGCGGCCATGGTCTATCCCGGCGAGGGCTTTGATCCCTTGGCGACGCTTGAGACCGTCGAGCGGGAGAAATGCACGGCGCTCTACGGCGTGCCGACGATGTTCATCGCCGAACTCGATCATCCCGAGTTCGCGCGGTTCGATCTGAAGTCGCTGCGCACCGGCATCATGGCCGGCGCGCCCTGCCCGGTCGAGGTGATGAAGCGCGTCAACAGCGCGATGAACATGGGCGAGGTGACCATCGCCTATGGCATGACCGAAACCTCGCCGGTGAGTTTCCAGAGCGCCACCGACGAGCCGCTGGAGCGGCGCGTCTCCACCGTCGGGCGCGTCCATCCCCATGTCGAGGTCAAGGTCGTCGATCCCGAGGGGCGCGTGGTGCCGCGCGGGATGCGCGGCGAACTCTGCACCCGCGGCTACAGCGTCATGCTGGGCTATTGGGACGAGCCTGAGAAGACCGCCGACGTGATCGACGCCGGGCGCTGGATGCACACCGGCGACATCGCCGTGATCGACGCCGAAGGCTATTGCAACATCGTCGGCCGGATCAAGGACATGGTGATCCGCGGCGGCGAGAACCTCTATCCGCGCGAGATCGAGGAATTCCTCTACCGCCATCCGAAGATCCAGGACGTGCAGATCTTCGGCGTCGCAGATGACCGCTACGGCGAGGAGCTCTGCGCCTGGATCCGGACCCGGCCCGGCGAGGCGCTCACGCCCGAAGAAGTCCGCGCCTTCTGCCACGGCCAGATCGCCCACAACAAGATCCCGCGCTACATCGAATTCGTCGAGGAGTTTCCGATGACGGTGACCGGCAAGGTCCAGAAGTTCCTGATGCGCGAGGCGGTGGAGGCGAAGCTCGGACTGCAGGCGGCGAAGACGGCGTGAACAAGGCGAGCATCTCGTTGCGCGGAAACTCAGGTCGTCATCGCCCGGCTTGACCGGCGATCCAGTACGCCGCGGCTTATCGGCTGAATCATCAGCGTCTCTGGAATACTGGATCACCCGCTTTCGCGGGTGATGACGACTGAACGGATGGGACGACCGAACACACCTTCGCAATCTCGCGGCGCATTTCGCCCGAGGACTGCTTTCTTTCGTCGGCCCTCTTGAATCAAGAGGGCGCAGGGAAAGCCGGATTGCCACGTCGGGCAAATCAGTGATTGGGGGGATCGCCTAATTGCAGATGCTGCGCCACTCATATCGCCGCGTCGCCGGATTGAGAACCTGCCGTTGCTCGCATTGCGAAGTGCCGAGCGGCGGCAATTGCAGCGGCGGAATCGGCGCGATGGATAGCGGCGTCAGCGGGCAGATCGGCGGCAGATCGATCGAGCTGCTACAGAGCGGCTGCATTTCTCCATCGACGCAGCGACAGACGCAGGATGCCTTTGCACTGGCGGTGAGAAGAACGCCGAAAGCAATCGCCGAGATCAGTCGTCGCATCTTTAGGCCTCCAGGCGCGGCATGGTTTCCTGGTCAGCGCGGCGCGCGGCCCGGCAAGCCGAACGAATTGGGCTGCCGCTCAAAAAGAAGCGTCTCGCAGGTTGCATAGCAGATCTCGCGGGGAAAACGAAGCACTCTGTCGTCGCGAGGTCCGCCGATAATGTTTCGCGATCGAGGGAAAGGCCGAGACGTGGATGCCCGGGTCAAGCCCGGGCATGACGATTGGACGGTCGTCTCGCCCCCACCCCTACACCGGCAGCCCGTGCTGCCCCGCCAATTCCTTCAGCGACACCTGCGGCCGGGCGCCGATGTGCTGGATCACCTCGGCTGCCGCCAGCGCGCCCAGCCGGCCGGCCGCCTCATGGCCGGCGTTGCGCACCAGGCCGAACAGGAAGCCGGCGGCGAACAGGTCGCCGGCGCCTGTGGTGTCGACGAGTTTTTCAATCGGGAACGCCGGCACCGCGACGACGCGCTCGGCGGACGCCACCACGCAGCCCTTTTCGCTGCGGGTGACGACACCGAGTTTGGTGTCAGCGCGCAATTGCGTGAGCGCAGTGTCGAAATCCGAGGTCTGGTACAGCGCATGCAGTTCGGCCTCGTTGGCGAACACGAGGTCGACGGTGCCTTTGCGCATCAGATCGAGAAACTCATCACGATAACGATCCACGCAGAAGGAATCCGACAAGGTCAGCGCCACCTGGCGGCCGGCGCCGTGCGCGATGGTGGCGGCCTTGACGAAGGCCTGCTTGGCGTTCGCGGGATCCCAGAGATAGCCTTCGAGATAGACGATGCGCGAGGCCGCGACCAGGTTCTCGTCGATGTCGGCGGGGCCAAGCTCCTGCGCGGCGCCGAGATAGGTGTTCATGGTGCGCTCGCCGTCCGGCGTCACCAGGATGTAGGAGCAGCCGGTGGCGGGGCCACCGGCCGCGGCCTTGGTCGCGAAGGCGACGCCGGCGGCGCGGATGTCGTGGCTGTAGAGGCCGCCGATCTGGTCGTCCCTGACCTTGCCGATGAAGGCGGTGCGGGCGCCGAAGCTCGCGGTTCCGACGATGGTGTTGGCGGCCGAGCCGCCGCTCATCTCGGTTGCCGGGCCCATGTCTTTATAGATAGCGGCGGCGCGGGCCTCGTCGATCAGCGCCATGCCACCCTTGGTCATGCCGTGGCGGACCAGAAAGCCCTCGTCGGCCTGCCCCAGCACGTCGAAGATCGCGTTGCCGATTCCGAGAACATCGTATTTTGCGTCAGCCATCATCCGTCCTGTTTGCGGCGTTGGGGAAGGGGCCGCGGGCGGCCGGCAAGGCCTGCGGCCTACCAGATCGGCCCCGCGCCAGCAAGGCGAGCGGGATGGGCGATAGCCACGAACGCGTCATGCCCGGGCCTGACGAAGGAGGGACTCGTTTCCGAGGCGGGTGGTATAGAACCCGGCCATGATTCGCGCCTACCTCACGGTATCTTCGGGAACGCTGGCCTCGCGGCTGTTGGGCGTCGCGCGCGATTCACTGGTCGCGGCGCTGCTGGGCGCAGGGCCGGTCGCGGATGCGTTCCTGGCGGCGTATCAGCTGGTCAATGTCGTGCGGCGCAACCTGACCGAGGGCGGGCTGAGCGCAGCGCTGGCGCCGGCCTGGCTGCACGCGCGGGCAAGCGGCGGCGCGGACGCGGCGGCGGCGTTCGCCGGCCGCGTGCTGGGCACCGTCAGCACCGTGCTGATCGCAGCCACCGCGTTGCTGGCGCTGGCGATGCCTCTCGTGATCACCGCCCTCGCGCCGGGGTTTGCCGGCCGCGAGGCGCTGCAGCTTGCGATCGACAATGCGCGGCTGATGCTGCCGTATGTCGCCTTTGCCGGGCCGGTGACGGTCATGATGGCGCTGCTGAACGTGCAAGGGAAGTTCGTTCTGACCGCGTTCTCGCCGCTGCTGTTCAATCTGGCGCTGATCGCGGTGATGGCCGGCGTGCTGATGTTTCCGCAAGGCGCAGCCGACGCAGGACTTGTGATCGCCGCCACCGTCGGCATCGCCGGCCTGCTGCAACTTGCGGTGCTGGCGCTGGGCCAGGGCCGCGGCATCGCGTCGCCGTTGCGGATTTCGTTCGACGCCGGGATGCGCGGCTTTCTCGGCAAGGCGGCGCCGGGCATGCTGGCCTCGGGCGCGCCGCAGCTGTTGATGGTGGCGGGCGCGATCATCGCCTCGGCATCGCCGTCGGCGGTATCGTGGCTGTATTTCGCCAGCCGGCTGGTCGAGCTGCCGCTCGGCATGGTCGGCGCCGCCATCGGCGCGGTGTTGATTCCGCAGATGTCGCGCGCGCTGCAGGAAGGCGACCGCGCGGCGATGGCGCATGCGCAGTCGCGCGGCCTCGAACTTGGCGCCGGGCTGGCGCTGCCGGCGACGATCGGCCTGATCCTGCTGGCCGAGCCGATCGTGCGGCTGTTGTTCGAGCATGGCGCCTTCACCGCCGCCGACACCAAGAATACCGCCAGCGCGCTGGCCTGGCTGGCGCTTGGCCTGCCGGCGCATGTGCTGGTGAAGGCGCTGTCGCCGGCACTGTTCGCGCGCGGCGACACGCGCACGCCGATGCTGGCGACGCTGAAGGGCGTGGTGCTGGCGATGGCGCTGGCCTTCCTGCTCGGCCACTGGTTCGGCGCCGACGGCGTTGCCGCCGCGGTTGCGCTGGGCGCCTGGAGCATGGCGTTCAGCCTGATGCGCGGCCGCGTCGAGACCGCCAGTGTTTCGCTCGACGCCGCGGCGCGGCGGCGGCTGCCGCGGATCGCTCTGGCGGCGCTCGCCATGGGCGCGCTGCTGTGGTGTGCCGCGCGGTTGATCCTGGTGCCCGCAACGGCTACGCACAGCCTCGTGCAGACCGTCTTGCTGCTGATCCTGGTATTGGCGGGGATCGCCGCTTACGGCCTGCTGCTGCGGCTTTTCGGCGTCACCGGCTGGCGCGAGGCGATTGATGCCGTCAGACAAAACAAACCTGTCGCCTTGCGCAGATAGCCGCTGCGTGGCAAACGACGGCGCGAAACAGGCATCCTCGGGAAGCTGACAATGGCTTTTGTTGAACGGGTATTTTCCGGCGTCCAGCCGACCGGCAATCTGCATCTCGGCAACTACCTCGGCGCGATCGTCAACTTCGTCAAGCTGCAGGAAACCCACAACTGCGTCTATTGCGTCGTCGACATGCACGCGATCACGCACGGCATCGACGTCTGGGGCGGCCCGGCCGAGCTTGCGCGCAACACCCGCGAGGTGACGGCTGCCTTCATCGCCGCCGGCATCGACCCGAAAAAGCACATCGTGTTCAACCAGAGCCAGGTTCACGAGCACGCCGAGCTGACCTGGCTATTTAACTGCGTGGCCCGGATCGGCTGGCTCAACCGCATGACCCAGTTCAAGGACAAGGCCGGCAAGGACCGCGAGAACGCCTCGGTCGGGCTGTACGATTATCCGGTGCTGATGGCGGCCGACATCCTGGTCTATCGCGCGACCCATGTGCCTGTCGGCGAGGACCAGAAGCAGCACCTGGAGCTGTCACGCGACATCGCGCAGAAGTTCAACAACGACTTCGCCGATTCGATCCGCGGCCAAGGCTTCAACGATGGCTTGTTCTTCCCGTTGCCGGAGCCGCTGATCACCGGGCCGGCGACGCGGGTGATGTCGTTGCGCGACGGCACCAAGAAAATGTCGAAATCGGATTCCTCGGACAATTCGCGGATCAACCTCACCGACGACGCCGACACCATCGCGCAGAAGATCCGCAAGGCAAAAACCGATCCGGAACCGCTGCCGTCGGAAGAGAAGGGCCTCGAGACCAGACCCGAGGCTGACAATCTCGTCGGCATCTATGCCGCCCTTTCCGGGCGCAGCAAGGCCGGTGTGCTCGGCGAGTTCGGCGGCGGGCAGTTCTCCGGCTTCAAGAGCGCGCTGGTGGAATTGTGCGTCACCACACTGGCGCCGATCGCCTCGGAAATGAAGCGGCTGGTCGCCGACCCCGGCCATGTCGACGCCATCCTGATCGACGGCGCTGAGCGCGCGCGCGCGATCGCCGCCGAAACCATGAACGCGGCCAAGGACATCATCGGCTTCATCCGCAAGACCTGAGCGGCGCATTTGAGAACGCTAGGTAGGGGAACCGCGACGCCGCTTGTCGAAGCCGGCCGCGACGTGGCAGCATGCGGAGGTTTGGCGCAGCACCGGAACATGCATGACCACCCAGCGGCGAAGCTACGAGGCCGGCCACACCCCAAAATGCCTCGTGATCGTTGACGACACCGCCGAATGGGACCGCGCGGTCTATTACGCCAGCCGCTGGGCGATCAGGGTGGGCGGCGGCGTGGTGATGCTGCGCATCATCGAGATCGAGGACCAGAACCAGCAATGGCTGGGGGTCGCCGACATCATGCGCGCCGAGGCGGTGGAGGCCGCCAACGAGGCCCTCGACCGCGCGTCGGGCCGCGCCAACGGGATCGCCGCGATTACGCCGGAGCGGGTGATCCGCGAGGGCGATCCGACCGCCCAGATGCTCGACGTGATCGAGGGGGACGTCGATATCGCGATGCTGGTGCTGGCGGCCAATCCGGGCCCGGAGGGGCCCGGCCCGCTGATCACCATGATCGCCCAGGCCGCCGGCGCGTTCCCGATTCCCGTCACCATCGTCCCCGGCGACCTCAGCGACGCCGACATCGACGGCCTGTCTTAACCATTTGACGCGTTTCCCGACGCTAACCGGCAGGCGGCTTCGCTTGGGAATGCCCTGCATTTTCGTCCCTTGACCGTGCGTTGGCCGTCGCCATCTGCTAAGAGAAGCTCACCGCGCCGGCCTTGAACCGGCGACGCCGGAGAAGAAAGCCAATGTTCATACAGACCGAAGCCACGCCGAACCCCGCCACCCTCAAGTTCATTCCCGGCCGAACCGTGCTCGACACCGGCACGATGGAATTCGCCAACCGCGAGGCGGCCGCCCGCTCCCCGCTCGCCGAACGGCTGTTCGGGGTCGCCGGCGTCACCAGCGTGTTCTACGGCGCGGATTTCGTCACCGTGACCAAGGCCGACGGCGACTGGCAGCACCTGAAGCCCGCCATCCTCGGCGCCATCATGGAGCACTATATGTCGGGCGTACCGCTGCTGGCGGACGGGGCGGCCGGCAATGACGAGGCGGCAGACGAGGAAGAGGAATTCTACAACGAGGCCGACGCCGACACGGTCGCGACCATCAAGGACCTGATCGAGACGCGGGTGCGGCCGGCGGTCGCCAATGACGGCGGCGACATCACCTTCCGCGGCTTCAAGGACGGCGTCGTCTATCTGAACATGAAGGGCGCCTGCGCCGGCTGCCCGTCGTCGACGGCGACGCTGCAGCACGGCATCCAGAACCTGCTGAAGCACTTCGTGCCGGACGTGGTCGAAGTCCGGCCGATGTAGGCCCGGCCAACCCTCCTTTTTTGTCGTCCTGTCCGGCAAACTCGCCGATCCCCTCGGTGGATTTGCGCGCCGCCGATAAATGCCGTGCTCTCCCCACGCAAAGCTGTGTCGGCCGCGCTGGAATGGGCTATAGGCTTTGTCGATGCTTATCCTCGCTATCGATACGGCGCTCGACGCCTGCGCGGCGGCCGTGCTCGACACCGACGCAAACCGCCTGCTGGCCGAGGAATCGCAGGCGATGAAGCGGGGTCACGCCGAGGCGCTGATGCCGCTGATCGCGCGGGTGATGCAGGCGTCGGGCGCTTCCTTCGCGGCGCTGGATCGAATCGCGGTGACGACCGGCCCCGGCAGCTTCACCGGATTGCGGGTCGGCCTTTCCGCCGCCCGCGGCCTTGCGCTCGCCGCCGGCAAGCCGGTGGTCGGGCTGACGACGCTGACCGCCTTTGCCGCCCCCGCCGTCGGCGAGAATGCCGGATCGCCGGTCATCTCCGCAATCGACGCGCGGCACGACCACGTTTATTTCCAGGTGGTGGGCGGCGACGGCAGTTCACTGATCGCGCCAAAGCTCGCGCCGGTTGCCGAGGCGCTGGCAGCTTTTCGCTTCGGTGCGCCGCATCTGGTCGGCAACGCCGCCGGAATTCTGGCCGACCGCTGGCCGGCCGACGCGCCACCGCCGGTCAGGATCGACCCCCTGCCCGCGCCCGACATCGCCTGGGTGGCGTGGCTCGGCGCAGCGGTCGATCCAAAGACGGCGCCGGCGCGGCCCTATTACCTGCGCGCACCGGACGCCAGGCCGTCAACCAACCCGCTGCCCGTCGCGGCGCCCGCATTATGACGGCGTGGCTCGCCAGATGGTGGGGCGGCGGCACCGCCGTGGTCGAGCCGGCGGGCCTGCGCGACGCGGCGCGGCTGGCGCAACTGCATGGCGCATCGTTTCATCGTGGCTGGGGCGAAGCCGAATTCGAGGCGATGCTTGGCGAGCGCAACACCCTGGTTCATCGGCTGAGATCGGGACGCCATATCATCGGCTTTGCGGTGTCGCGGCTGGCCGCCGACGAGGCCGAGCTATTGTCGATCGCCATTGATGCGGCCCAGCGTGGCCGCGGCCTGTCGCGCAACCTGCTGCTGACCCATATGGGCCATCTTGCCGGGCGCGGCGTGCGCCGCGTCTTCCTTGAGGTCGAGGAAAACAATCAGCCGGCGCGGAGGCTGTACGAATCGGCCGGATTCGCCGTCGTTGGCCGCCGGGAACGCTATTACCAGCAGCCCGGCGGCGAGCAATTGAACGCGCTTCTGATGCGGCGCGACTTGTCGTAATCTGCGCGCGGTGGCACAACAACCCCGACCCGCCGTTCCAAGGCCTGCAAACCATGCCCGCACTCAAGTCTTCGCCTGCGCACAAGAATACCGGCATCGAGGCGCGCTGCGCCGCCACCGGCATGCGCATGACCGAACAGCGCCGCGTCATCGCGCGCGTGCTGGCGAATTCTGCTGATCATCCCGACGTCGAGGAGCTGTACCGCCGCTGTGTCGCGGTCGACGACAAGATATCGATCTCGACGGTGTATCGCACCGTCAAACTGTTCGAGGACGCCGGGATCATCGAGCGACACGACTTCCGCGAGGGCCGGGCGCGCTACGAGCAGATGCCCGACAGCCACCACGACCATCTGATCAACCTGCGTGACGGCAAGGTGATCGAGTTCACCTCCGAGGAGATTGAGAAATTGCAGGCCGAGATAGCCCGCAAGCTCGGCTACCGGCTGGTCGATCACCGGCTGGAACTGTATTGCGTCCCGCTCGACGACGAGAAATCCTGAACCGCGTGCAGGTACCGCTTCAGAACACCCGGCAGGCCTTCGACCTCATCATTTTCGATTGCGACGGCGTGCTGGTCGACAGCGAAGTCATTTCATGCCGCGCGCATGCGGAGACGCTCACGCATCACGGCTATCCGATCACGGCCGAACAGGTGCTGACGCGTTTCCTTGGCGTCTCCGACCGCGAGGCCCGGCTGGCGATAGAATGCGAAATGGGCCGGAAGCTGCCGGACGATTTTGAAGCGCAGATGAAACAAGCCGCCTTGCAACGCTATGCGAGCGAGCTTTCAGCCATTCCGTTCGTCGGCGATGCGATTGCCGCGACTGGCCTGCCCCGATGCGTGGCGTCTAGTGGGACGCCGGAAAAGATCAGCCACGGCCTGACCTGTGCAGGGCTCTACGATCTGCTCGCGCCGCATATTTTCTCAGCCACGCAGGTCCAACGCGGCAAGCCGGCCCCGGATCTATTCCTGTTCGCCGCCGAGCAGATGAAAGCTCGTCCACAACGCTGCCTCGTGATCGAGGACAGCGTGCCTGGCGTCACCGGCGGCCGCGCGGCCGGGATGACCGTGCTCGGGTTTCACGGCGGCAGCCATTGCCAGGCGGGCCATGCCGGGTTGCTGAGCGCGGCCGGGGCCACCGCCGTCTTCGACGACATGCGGCAATTGCCAGGGTTGATCGAGCGGATCGGGGCGCAAGCGTGAACTAGCCCTCTTCACCCGTCATTCCGGGGCGATGCGACAGCATCTAACCCGGAATCTCGAGATTCCGGGTTCGCTTCGCGCCCCGGAATGACGGCCCGTATCATGCTGGATTTTCGCGGCTTTAGGCTATATCTGACCTCTACGCCGCAAAGGCGCCATTCCACACCACCCGGGTTCCATGAAGCCGCCGCGCAAGCTGCATATCAAGTCCTATGGCTGCCAGATGAACGTCTACGATGCGCAACGCATGGTGGACACGCTGGCGCCGGAGGGTTTTGTCGAGACAGCCAGCGCCGAGGATGCGGACCTGGTGATCCTCAACACCTGCCATATCCGCGAAAAGGCCTCTGAAAAAGTCTACTCCGAACTCGGACGGCTGCGCGTGGCCAAGGAAGCGGCGGCGCGCCAGGGTCGCCAGATGCGGATCGCGGTCGCCGGCTGCGTCGCGCAGGCCGAGGGCGAGGAGATCATCCGCCGCGCGCCGGTCGTGGACGTCGTGGTCGGGCCGCAGAGCTATCATCATCTGCCGCAACTGCTGGAGCGGGCGAAAAGCCAAGGCCGCGCGATCGAGACCGAATTCCCCGCCGCCGACAAGTTCGGCTTCCTGCCAAACCCCGAACCGGACGCGATTCGGGCCCGCGGCATCTCCGCCTTTGTCACCGTGCAGGAAGGTTGCGACAAGTTCTGCACCTTCTGCGTGGTGCCCTATACGCGCGGCGCGGAAGTCTCGCGCCCGGTGGCCAGGATCATCGACGACGTGGCGCGGCTGGCCGACAATGGCGTCCGCGAGATCACCCTGATCGGGCAGAACGTCAACGCCTATCACGGCGAGGGGCCGGACGGCCGAAGCTGGCCGCTCGGCCGGCTGCTGCACCGCCTCGCCGAAATCGACGGCATCGCGCGGTTGCGCTATTCGACCAGCCACCCCCGCGACGTCGACGATTCGCTTGTATCGGCCCACCGCGATCTCCCCGCGCTGATGCCGTTCGTGCACCTTCCGGTGCAATCCGGCTCAGACCGAATCCTGGCTGCCATGAACCGCAAGCATACCGCCGATGATTATCGCCGCGTCATCGACCGTTTTCGCGACGCGCGGCAAGGCATTGCGTTTTCATCGGATTTTATCGTCGGCTTCCCCGGCGAAACCGCGGAAGAATTTGCCGCGACCCTCGCGCTGGTCTCGCAAATCGGATACGCTGCGGCTTATTCGTTCAAGTATTCGCCGCGGCCGGGCACGCCGGCGGCGGACATGCGGGAGACGGTGTCAGCGGCAGAGATGGACGAGCGATTGGTGCAACTCCAGGAATTGATCGACAGCCAGCAATCGGCCTTCAACAAGGCGATGATTGGCAATACCGTCGATGTGCTGTTCGAACGCGCGGCCCGCAACCCCGGCCAGATCGTCGGCCGCACCGGCTACCTTCAGCCCGCGCATGTGTTCGCCTCGCCTGACATCATCGGACAGGTGCTGCCGGTCAGGATCGAGAGCCTGGAGCGATACAGCCTGCTCGGCCAACTCGCCGCGCGGCCAATGGCGACTGCACGCTCGCCGATGACCGATACGCCTGAATTGAGCATATCTTCTCAGACGATCATGGGAGCCTGAACCCTTGCCAAAAAGCGCATCGGATTCGCCTTCGCTCGCTCCCAGCCGCAAGTTTGACCGCGACATGCAGATCCCGCCCGAGACCCAGGTCGTCATCGACTTCGACGACAACCGCGCCGCTTCCGCGCTGGTCGGCCCCTACGGCCAGAACCTGGCGCTGATCGAACGGCGACTCGGCGTCGTCGTCGATTCACGCGGCAACCACATCAGCATCGCCGGCTCGCGCGACGGCTGCGACGCCGCGCGGCGGGTGCTGGAAACGCTTTATTTGCAGGCGACGCAGGGACAGGACCTGGCGCAGGGCGATGTCGAAGGGGCGATCCGCGCGGTGCTGGCGCAGGGCTCGCTGTTCGAGTTCGACCCCAAGGCCGCCAAGACCGCGTTCGAGACCATCAATCTGCGCAAGCGCCCGGTGCGGGCGCGCACCGCCGCGCAGGATTGCTACATCCGCGCGTTGAAGCGCCACGAACTGGTGTTCGGCGTCGGCCCCGCCGGCACCGGCAAGACCTGGCTGGCGGTCGCGCACGCCGCGCAATTGTTCGAGCGCAAGGAAGTCGACCGCATCATCCTGTCGCGGCCCGCGGTCGAAGCCGGCGAGCGCCTCGGCTTCCTGCCCGGCGACCTGCGCGAAAAGGTCGATCCCTATCTGCGCCCGATCTACGACGCGCTGTACGACCTGATGGACTCGCGGATCGTCGAGCGGGCGCTGCAGGCCGGCGAAATCGAGATCGCGCCGCTGGCGTTCATGCGCGGCCGCACGCTGACCAACGCCGTCATCATCCTCGACGAAGCCCAGAACACCACGACGATGCAGATGAAGATGTTCCTGACCCGGCTCGGCGAGAACAGCCGCATGATCATCACCGGCGATCCCACGCAGGTCGACCTGCCGCCCGGACAGGCCTCGGGACTTGCCGAGGCCGTCAGGCTGCTCGACGGCGTCGAGGGCATCGCGCAGGTCAAATTCACCGCCGAGGACGTCATCCGCCATGAACTGGTGGCGAGGATCGTCGCCGCCTATGAGGGATTGCCGCAAAAACCCGCAACCGGCAAACCTTGACCGTGTACCCTTCGACCGCGGGCCCGCCGCGGGCAGGCCCCGGCGGCAACCCTGGTAATGCCATGCAAAGGCCTGGAACGCCCGTGTCGTCCGCCCTTCCCGTCACCGAAGTTCTCGTCGTCGCCGACGTTTGGCAGACCGAGTCGGACGCCGAGGCAGTGATCCATCGCGCGATCGCCGCCGCGGCTGAAATCGCCGACGCCGATGTCGGCGACGCCGAACTGGCGATCATGCTCACCGACGACCGCGGGATCCGCACCCTGAACAACAACTGGCGCGGCATCGACAAGGCGACCAACGTGCTGTCGTTTCCGGCGCTGCAGCCGACCGGCAGGGGGGCGGCCGCGGAGGCGCCGCGGATGCTCGGCGACATCGCCATCGCCTACGAGATCACGCGCAAGGAGGCCGACGACGAGCAGAAGCCGTTCGACCATCACCTCAGCCATCTTGCGATCCACGGCTTCCTGCACCTGATCGGCTACGACCACGAAACCGACGACGAAGCCGAAGCCATGGAGGATCTGGAGCGGAAGATCCTCGCGCAGATCGGCATTCCCGACCCGTATGCGGGTCGAGATTTGCATGAAAATCGCGAGCGGGTGGACTGAGATGCCGGACTCCGAGCCGACCCAGGAAAACCCGCGCGACACCCGCAACCTGCCCGTGGTGGTGCAGGATGGCGAGGTGCTGCGGCCGGCCGCCGACAACTGGCTGTTGCGGGCGATCCGCACCCTGTTCGGCTGGAAGCCGGGGTCGGTCCGCGACGATCTTCAGGTCGTGCTCGACACCTCCACTCCGGACGACGTCGGTTTTTCCGCCATCGAGCGCACCATGCTGCGCAACATCCTCGGCCTGCACGAGCGGCGCATTGCCGACGTCATGGTGCATCGCGCCGACATCGTCGCGGTCAGGCGGGACATCCCTCTCGGCGAATTGATGAGCCTGTTCGAAAGCGCGGCGCATTCGCGCCTCGTGGTCTACAACGAAACCCTCGACGACCCCGAGGGCATCGTCCACATCCGCGACCTGCTGGCGTTCATGACCGCGAAGGCGCGCATCGGAGACACCGGCAAGCCCAAGCGCAAGAAACCGTTCCCGGCGGGCCTCGACCTGCGCGCGGTCGACCTCGCATTGCCGCTGGCGGACGCCAACATCATCCGCAAGCTGCTGTATGTGCCGCCGTCGATGCGGGCGATCGACCTGCTGGCGCAGATGCAGGCCTCGCGCATCCATCTGGCACTGGTCGTGGACGAGTATGGCGGCACCGACGGGCTGGTGTCGATCGAGGACATCGTCGAGCAAATCGTCGGCGAGATCGACGACGAGCACGACAGCGACGAGCCGCCCGCGATCGTGCGGCAGTCGGACAATTCGTTCATCGCCGATGCCCGCGCCTCTCTCGAGGACGCCCGAACGCTGATCGGCGAGGAATTCGTCACCGGCGAGGCCGGCGAGGAAGTCGCGACACTGGGCGGCTACCTGGTGGCGCAGGTCGGCCGCCTGCCGGTGCGCGGCGAGGTCATCGCCGGTCCAGGCCATTTCGAGATTGAAGTGCTCGACGCCGACCCGCGGCGGGTCAAACGCCTGCGCATCGCCATCCGCAAGGAGCGTCCCGCGGCGCGCACGCTGCGCGAAGGCCGCCGTCGCGAGCCGGCACCAGACCCCAACGCGCCTCAAGCCAATGACAATGCGCCGCCGGCCCCGGGCGATGGAGCCGGCTCGCAGTGATCACCAGCAGGCTCCGGGGCGCCGGTCTTTCGATCATCCTCGCCTGGGGATGGAAGCGCGCGGCGATCGCGCTGGCGGCGGGCGCGCTGGCAGCGTTGTCGATGGCGCCGTTCAATGCATGGCCAGCGCTGTTCGTGGCCTTTCCGGTCGTGGTCTGGCTGATCGACGGCGCGGCGGCCGGAAAGTGGCGCGGCGCCCCTGCCGCCGCGATGTCCGGCTTCTGGTTCGGGCTCGGTTATTTCGTTCCCGGGCTCTACTGGACCGGCAACGCCTTCCTGGTCGATGCACCGACGTTCGCCTGGCTGATGCCGTTCGCGGTATTGGGCCTGCCGGCCTACCTCGCCTTGTTCACGGCGACCGGCTTCGCGCTCGCGCGCCTGATCTGGACCCGCGATGCGACGCGCGTGCTGTCGCTCGCGATCGGCCTGACGATCAGCGAATGGCTGCGCGGCCACCTGCTGACGGGATTTCCGTGGAACGCGTTCGGCTACGCGCTGTCGGAGCCGCTGGCGCTGGCGCAGACCGCCTCGCTGATCGGGCTGTGGGGCATGACGCTGTTCAGCGTTGCGATCTTCGCCAGTCCGGCCGTGCTGATCGACGGCAGCTCGCGCGGACGCAAGCCCTGGATCGCGCCGGCATTGGCGCTGTTGCTGCTGGCGGCGATGGCGATCTACGGCGTTGTCCGGCTGTCGCTGCAGCCCACGGCGATGACCGCGGTCAAGCTGCGCATCATGCAGCCCAACCTGCAGCAGGACGTCAAATTCAATTACGCCGCCAAGGCGGAGGTGATGCAGAAATACCTCGCGTTGTCCGACCGCGCTTCGGGGCCGCAATCCACGGGCGTGCGCGACGCGCAGATTCTGATCTGGCCGGAATCGGCGTTCCCTTTCTTCCTGACCCGCGAAGCCGACGCGATGGCGCAGATCGCCGAGCTGCTGCCCAGGGGGACGGTACTGATGACCGGCTCGGTGCGCGCGCCCGACGGGCCGCCCGGCGCCCGCGTCACCCGCGCCTACAACTCGATCTATCTCATCGACCACGACGGCAGCGTGCTGTCGGTTTACGACAAGCTTCACCTGGTGCCGTTCGGCGAATACCTGCCGTTCCAGGACTGGATGGAAAAGCTTGGCTTCGTGCAGCTGACCAAGGTGCAGGGCGGGTTCATTCCCGGCGAGCGACGGCGTGCGCTGGAGATACCGCAGGCGCCGCGCGCGTTACCGCTGATCTGCTACGAGACGATCTTCCCGGGCGCTGTCGCGGCGCGCGGGGATCGTCCGGGCTGGATCGTCAACCTGACCAATGACGGCTGGTTCGGAAACTCGACCGGCCCCTACCAGCACCTGCAGCAGGCGCGGCTGCGCGCCGTCGAGCAAGGTCTGCCGGTGGTTCGCGCCGCCAACACCGGCATCTCCGCGGTCATCGATCCCTCGGGGCGCATCGTCGCGCAACTGGGACTCGGCATCGAGGGCGTGCTGGACGCCAGCCTGCCCGCGGCCCTGCCGCCGACGATCTACGCCCGTCTTGGCGACATTCCGGCCGCCGTGCTTGCGGCAACGACGTTGCTGGTGGTGATCCGACGGCGCACCGCGAAGCGGACGATGCGATGATGGCGGCGCCCGACCAGCCGGAAAATCGGGGCGCGCCGCCGGATCGGGACGCCTCCGTGGCCGCGCGCGGCTCGTTCTTCGGCCGCCGCAAGGGCCACAAGCTCCGCAATCACCAGGCCGACCTGATCGAAAATCTGCTGCCGCATCTGGCGCTCGATATCGGAACCCCCGCACCGGGCCGTCTCGCCGATCTGTTCGATGGCGGCGTCGCCGATGTCAGGCTCGAAATCGGATTCGGCGGCGGCGAGCACCTGATCGCCGAGGCGCGCGCCTTTCCCGGCACCGGATTCATCGGCTGCGAGCCCTATGTCAACGGCATGGCCAAGATCCTGGCCCAGATCGAGGCCGACAACCTCGCCAACATCCGCCTGTTCGCCGGCGACGCCGCCGAAATTCTGGCCTGGGCGCCGCCGCAATCGCTGGCGCGGATCGACCTGATCCACCCCGATCCCTGGCCGAAGCGCCGACACTGGAAGCGACGCTTCGTGCAGGACGCCACGGTGACGGCGATGGCGCGCATCCTCAAGCCCGGCGGCGAATTCCGCTTTGTCAGCGATATCGACGACTACTGCGCCTGGACGCTGGCGCACCTGATGCGCAGCTCCGACTTTCTCTGGACCGCCGAACGCGCCGCCGACTGGCGACAACCGTGGGACGGCTACACCATGACGCGCTACGGCCGAAAAGCCGAGCGCGAAGGGCGCGTGGCGACGTATCTGCGGTTTCGGCGGAACGGCTAGCAGTCATTCCTTCGCTTCCGCCATCTTCGCTTTCTTCGCGTCGGTCGCCTCCCACACCATGCGTTTGCCGCGTTCGCGCCCCAGTAGTTCGATCGGGTCGTGGTTGTCGATGTGGCCGAACTGTCCCCGGTAGACGCTGTAGCCGCATAGTTCTTGCAGGCGCCGCGGGAAGCGCCGCGCGGTTTCCCGGGGAATGCCGAGCTGCAGGTTCTCCTGCTGGCGCATCCATCCCCAGCAATAGGCGCAGGAAAAGGCGAAGCGCCTGGCCTCGCTGGTATTGGCGCCGCCGCCGTGCCACAGCGCGCTGTCGAACAGCATCACGCTGCCGGCCTTCATTGTTGCGGCCACCGTGTCATACTCCTTGCCGTATTCGGGCGCGGACAGATATTTGTGACTGGCCGGAACAATCCGGGTCGCGCCGTTGTCTTCCCGGAAATCCGACAGCGCCCAGATCGCGTTGATCGTGATCGGGATATGCGGCCGCGGCAGCGGGATCAACTGGGTGTCCTCGTGGATCGGCTGCGCCTCCTGGCCGGGGCCAAGCACCAGCGAGCAGAACGACGACAGCAGGCACTCGTGGTCGAGCATCCGTTCCACGACCGGCAGCACGTTTTCGTGCAGCGGCACTTCCCAGAACAGCTCGTCATAGGTGAGCAGATTATTGATGCGGACGGTCTTGAAGCCTTCGAACGACGTGCGGGCCGGACCAAGACCGTGTTCACGCTCGGTACGCTCCAGCGCGGCCTTCAGGCCTTCGACCAGTTCGCGGCTCGCCGCGTTCTCGATGATGGCGAATCCATTGTCGCTGATCTCGGCGGCATACGCATGAACCTGAGCATCCGTCAGCATTTGTTCCTCTCCCGCCCTGCCACCGACCCGGTTTCGCCAAACGCAATGTCTTCGGCGCCGATGATAGCGCGACGCCTTGACGATAGGGAGCCATTTGCGACCGCAGCCGTCAGACCGACGGGTGGGTTTTCCAGAAGCCGGCGATGCGCTTGGCGGTCGCGGGCATCAGACGGACGAAGTTGACCCGCGCGTTTTCGATATCGAGCGGGGAAACCGTCCGGTTCGGTCCGGCCCGAAGCAGGATCAGCGCGCGCACGGTCGCCCATTCCAGACCGCTGGCCTTGCCGGCGATCAGGATCGCGTCGTCGCGCTCGCCGCTGATCAGGCGATCAAGGGTTTCGATCTCGACGCCGCTCATCGCCGCGAGCGTGGCTACCGCCTCTTCGTATTTGAAGGCCTTGGCAAAGTTGAGCAACGCGCCTTCGCCGAGCGAGCCCTCGCGGCCCAGCTTCAGGACCGTTCGCTGCGCCAGCGAAAAGTCGCGGCTCAAAGCCCATCCCTTCACGCCGGTGATATCGGCCATTGCCTGCTTGATCTCGGCCTGCCGCTCGGGTTTCACCACCTTGACCAGGCGGCGGCGGACGATGTCGATCGAACCGCCCAGAAGATCCTTCAATTGTTCCGAAGAGAGATCGTCACGCTGGCCGAGTCTGATCGTCAGTACGCCATCCTGGCCCGCGCGCTGGATCAGGCTCGAATAGCCGCCCGCGGAGAAGTTGGCGCCGGCATTGCCGGCGGTGCGGCGCACCACGGCGCGGTCGCCGCGGCTGACAAGGACGTCGGTAACCTCGGACGATAGCGTCGGCCGCTCGGCCATGGCCAGCAGATGATCCTGGCCCTTGGCAGCGGCGATTTCGACCAGCATCTGTTCATCGATGACGGTGGACCGGCGCAGCAGCGGACCGGCAACTGCAATTTCGTCTTCCTGCGCCAGTTGGCCGACAAGGCCGCGCGGCGCGTTCTCCAGAACCGACAACCGCTCGGCCAGTTCGGCGCGCGATGTGACTTCGGCGTGTGGGACAAGGCTGGTCAGGACTTCGTCGAACAGGGAGACATGGTCGGAAGTGAAGCTCGCCGCACCCTGCAGATACAGTTCGCTGATGCGGCGCACGGCATCGTTGCGGCGCTTGGGGTCGCCACGGCCGACAATTTCGTCAAGCTCAGGGATTAGCGATGGCGCTGGTGTCATTAGCCCGTCCAAACCGGCCATTCTGCTGGTTTTGACCCAATCTAGGCGGCGTTGGTGAAGGAAGGGTTAGGTCAAGGCGCGGCAAAATTGCCGTTAATGGGATCGCAGGCCTTGTCGGATTGCTGAAAAACCGCTATATCCACGGCAACTTATGGTTCTCATACGATCGCGTATTGAGAGTGGGCCCCCCGGGACCCGCTCTTTTTTGTTACCTGAACGAGCCCGGTCCGAAACGGCTTCGGGTGCGGTTCAGCTAACCGGCCGGATCGCGGTGGTGATCCGGCTTCAACCCAGGCTAGAAAAACTCTCTTGACCCTCGACATGACCGATCCAACTGCTGCTTCAGAGGATGTCGACCTGTTGGCCGAGCCCCGGCTCGTTGTCGAGCCCGGCGCGGCGGCGCGGGTGTCGGCGGTCGCCGGACCGGTGTTGCAGGGCATGGGCTACCGGCTGGTCCGGATCAAGATTTCGGGCGAATACGGCTGCACCGTGCAGATCATGGCCGAGCGGCCCGATGGAACCATGCAGATCGAGGATTGCGAGGCGATCTCGCGGGCGCTGTCGCCGGTGCTCGATGTCGCCGACCCGATCGACCGCGCCTACCGGCTGGAGATATCCTCGCCGGGCATCGATCGCCCGCTGGTGCGCCGTTCCGACTTCGAGCGCTACACCGGCCATCTCGTGAAGGTCGAAATGGCGGTCGCCCATCAGGGCCGCAAGCGTTTCCGCGGGCTTCTCGCCGGCTGCGAGGGCGACACCGTGCGGCTGCATCGCGACGACATACGCGAAGGCGAAGATGCCGAGGTGCTGCTGGTGATGGAAGACATCGCCGATGCGCGCCTGGTTCTGACCGACGAGCTGATTGCGGAATCGATGCGGCGCGGCAAGGCCGCCGAGCGCGCGCTCAAACAGAATCTGGGGCTGGCGCCGCCACCGCCGCCGCACGCCAGGAAAAGCGACCCGGCCAAGAGCAACAAGCCGAGGCCGAAACCCGGTACTAGGCCCGGCACCAGGCCGGAACCGACGAATACCAAGAAACACCGCCTCGCCGCAGAAAGACTGCGCAGGGGTGATATCGATCCTACCGAAGGAGACTAGGCCATGGCAGTCAGCGCCAATAAACTCGAACTGCTGCAGATCGCGGACGCCGTCGCCCGCGAGAAGTCGATCGACCGAGGCATCGTGATCGCGGCGATGGAAGACGCCATCGCCAAGGCGGCGCGCGCCCGCTACGGCAGCGAGACCGACGTTCACGCCGAGATCGACGCCAAAAAGGGCGAACTTCGGCTGTCGCGCCACATGCTGGTGGTCGACCAGGTCGAGAACTCGTCGAACCAGATTTCGCTGGCGGATGCGCAGCGCGCCAATCCCGGCGCCCAGGTCGGCGACACCATCGCCGATACCTTGCCGCCGCTGGAATATGGCCGCATCGCCGCGCAATCCGCCAAGCAGGTGATCGTGCAGAAGGTGCGCGAGGCCGAACGTGACCGGCAATACCAGGAGTTCAAGGACCGCATCGGCGACATCGTCAATGGCGTCGTCAAGCGCGTCGAATATGGCAGCGTGATCGTCGATCTCGGCCGCGGCGAAGCCATCGTGCGCCGTGACGAAATGCTGCCGCGCGAGGTGTTCCGCAACGGCGATCGCGTTCGCGCGTATATCTTCGACGTGCGGCGCGAAACCCGCGGCCCGCAGATTTTCCTCTCGCGCACCCATCCGCAGTTCATGGCCAAGCTGTTCGCGCAGGAAGTCCCGGAAATCTATGACGGCATCGTCGAGATCAAGGCGGTGGCCCGCGATCCCGGCTCGCGCGCGAAGATCGGGGTGATTTCCAGGGATTCCTCGGTCGATCCGGTCGGCGCCTGCGTCGGTATGCGCGGCTCGCGCGTGCAGGCGGTGGTCAACGAGCTGCAGGGCGAGAAGATCGACATCATTCCATGGTCGCCCGACATCGCGACCTTCGTCGTCAATGCGCTGGCGCCCGCCGAAGTCGCCAAGGTCGTGATCGACGAGGACCGCGAGCGGATCGAGGTGGTCGTCCCCGACACCAACAACCAGCTGTCGCTGGCGATCGGCCGCCGCGGCCAGAACGTGCGCCTCGCCTCGCAGCTGACCGGCTGGGATATCGACATCCTTACCGAACAGGAAGAATCCGAGCGCCGCCAGGCCGACTTCGAGAACTCCACGCGGGTGTTCATGGAAGCGCTGAACGTCGACGAGGTTGTCGGCCAGTTGCTGGCGTCGGAAGGTTTCACCTCGGTCGAGGAACTTGCACTGGTCGACGTCAAGGAACTCGCCGGCATCGAGGGTTTCGACGACGAAACCGCCAACGAGCTGCAGAACCGGGCCAGGGAATATCTCGAGCAGCTCGAGACCGAGCTGGAGAACAAGCGCAAGGAACTCGGTGTGGATGACGCCATGAAGGATGTGCCAGGCGTCACCTCGAAAATGCTGGTGAAGTTCGGCGAGAACGACATCAAGACGGTCGAGGATCTGGCCGGCTGCGCGACCGACGATCTGGTCGGCTGGACCGAGCGCAAGGAAGGCGGCGAGCCGACCAAGCACCCGGGAATCCTCGACGCCAACGAGGTTTCGCGCGACGATGCCGAGCGCATGATCATGCAGGCCCGTGTCATCGCCGGCTGGGTCACCGAAGCGGACCTTGCCAAGCCTGAGTTGGCCGAGGCCCCCGAAGACCAGACGGCGTAAGCCTCAGGTGTTCCGCAACAACAATAGCCGGTTTCGCGCCAGCAACCCGCGCGAATGTTAGGAGCAACGCCCAGCGCATGCTTGCAGTGGCTGACCCCGATCTCGACAATGGGCCGCGGACCGAAAGGTCTGCGACCGCGCGGATGTGCGCGGTCAGCCGCGAGGTGCGCGGCATAGACGAACTGATCCGGTTCGTCGTCTCCCCTCAGGGCGAGGTGATCCCCGACCTGAAGCGCAAGCTGCCCGGTCGCGGCCTCTGGATCTCGGCGTCGCGCCGGACCGTTGCGGAAGCGGTGCGGCGTCACCAGTTCAGCAAGGGGTTCAAGCGCGACGTCCGCGTCGCGGCGACCCTGCCCGCCGATACCGAGGCCTTGCTGGTCCGCAGCGTGACCGAGGCGCTGGCGATGGCCGCCAAGGCGGGTCAGGTGGTTTCCGGCTTCAGCAAGGTTGAGGGCATCCTCGAACAGGGCAAAGCCCAGGCCCTGATCCACGCTTCCGACGGCGCGGCCGACGGAATCCGAAAATTGGACGCGATCGCCCGGCAAAGGAGCCGAAATATTGCTGAATCGGCGGATTTAGCGATTGTTAGCCCTTTAACGTCCGCAGAATTGGATTTGGCACTGGGCCGGTCAAATGTGATACATGCTGCGCTGCTCGCGGGCCCGGCGAGCAAGACGTTCCTGTCGCGCTGCCAGACCCTGGTTCGATACCGGATGGCCGACGACGACAAGACCGAAGGTGGCGGCCGGAATTTCTGACTAACGAAGACTGCTTGCGAAGACTTGCTTCAATGACTGCGCGAATGCGCGCAATGCAACGAGATTAGGACTGCTGAATGGTTGATACGAAAACGCCTGGCGACAAGACTTTGAGTGTCCCGACCAAGACCTTGACGCTGAAGCCGCGCGTCGAGACGGGCACCGTCCGCCAGAGCTTCAGCCATGGCCGAACCAAGCAGGTTGTGGTGGAAAAGCGCGGCAAGCGCCGTGTCGGCGGCGATGCCGCCGCCACCGAAACCCGCGCGCCTGAGCCGGTCGTCGCCAAGGCGGCGCCCGCAAAAGCCCCCCTTGCCCGCCCCGCAGCGACGCCCGCTGCGGCGCGCAGCGGTTCCGGCGTGGTGCTGCGCACCCTGACGGAGGACGAGCGTTCCGCGCGCGCCAGCGCGTTGGCCGACGCCAAGATCCGCGACGTCGAGGAACGGCGGCTGGCCGAGCAAGAGGCCAAGCGCCGGTCCAGCAAGGAAGGCATCGAGCAGGCCGAACGCGAAGCCGCCGAGGCCCGCCGCAAGGCCGAGGAAGAGCGCCACCGGCAGGAAGAGGAAGCCAAGCGCAAGGCCGAGCTTGAGGCCAGGAAGCGATTCGGCGAGGCCGAGGCGGCGACGCCGGCTTCGGCCCGTCCCGCGGCCGGCCGTCCCGCCGCCGGCCGTCCGGCGGCAGTGCCGCCCGCCCGCGCGCCCGGCGTCGCCTCCGACGGTTCGGATGATGACGAGGGTCCACGCCAGATCCGCCGCGGCCCCGGCGGCGTCATGCGCCCCGCGACGCCTCCCAAGACCACCCATAAGCCGGCGCCACAGAAGGAACGCGGCCGCCTGACGCTGGTCACCGCGCTCAACGCCGACGAGGTGCGCGAGCGTTCGATCGCCTCGTTCCGCCGCCGCACCCAGCGCCTGAAGGGACACGCCTCCAACGAACCGAAAGAAAAGCTGATCCGCGAGGTCGTCATCCCGGAAGCCATCAACATCCAGGAACTCGCCAACCGCATGTCGGAGCGCGCGGTCGACGTCATCCGCCTGCTGATGAAACAGGGCGCGATGCACAAGATCACCGACGTGATCGACGCCGACACCGCGCAGCTGATCGCCGAGGAAATGGGCCACACCGTCAAGCGCGTCGCCGCGTCCGACGTTGAAGAGGGCCTGTTCGACGTCGTCGAGGATTCCGAGGACACCGAGCCGCGCTCGCCGGTCGTCACCGTGATGGGCCATGTCGACCACGGCAAGACCTCGCTGCTCGATGCGCTTCGCCACGCCAACGTGGTCTCCGGCGAGGCCGGCGGTATCACCCAGCATATCGGCGCCTATCAGGTGACCTCGCCGGAAAGCGGCAAGAAGATCACCTTCATCGATACGCCGGGCCACGCCGCGTTCACCGCGATGCGCGCCCGCGGCGCCAAGGTCACCGATATCGTGATCCTGGTGGTGGCGGCCGACGACGGCGTCATGCCGCAAACGATCGAGGCGATCAACCACGCCAAGGCGGCCAAGGTGCCGATGATCGTGGCGATCAACAAGATCGACAAGCCTGATGCGAAGCCGGAACGCGTCCGCACCGAACTGCTGCAGTACGAGGTTCAGGTCGAATCGCTCGGCGGCGACGTCGTCGACGTCGAGGTTTCCGCCAAGAACAAGACCAATCTCGACAAGCTGCTGGAGATGATCGCGCTGCAGGCCGAACTGCTCGATCTCAAGACCAACGTGAAGCGGCCGGCCGAAGGCACCGTGATCGAAGCCAAGCTCGATCGCGGCCGCGGCCCGGTCGCCACCGTGCTGGTGCAGCGCGGAACGCTGCGCGTCGGCGACATCGTCGTGGCCGGCGCCGAGATGGGGCGTGTCCGCGCCCTGATTTCCGACCAGGGCGAAACCATCGCCGAGGCCGGGCCGTCGGTCCCGGTCGAGGTGCTGGGCTTCAACGGCCCGCCGGAAGCCGGCGACCGCCTCGCCGTGGTCGAGAGCGAAGCCCGCGCCCGCCAGGTGACGAGCTATCGCGCCCACCGCAAGCGCGAGAACGCCGCCGCCTCGATTTCAGGCATGCGCGGCTCGCTCGAACAGATGATGTCGCAGCTCAAGACCTCGGGCCGCAAGGATTTCCCGCTGATCATCAAGGCCGACGTGCAGGGCTCGCTCGAGGCCATCCTGGGGTCGCTGGAAAAGCTCGGCACCGACGAAGTCGCCGCCCGTATCCTGCATGCCGGCGTCGGCGGCATTTCGGAATCGGACGTCACGCTGGCGGAAGGCTTCAACGCCGCGATCATCGGCTTCTCGGTGCGCGCCAACAAGGAGGCCGCAGCCGCGGCCAAGCGCAACGGCATCGAGATCCGCTACTACAACATTATCTACGATCTCGTCGACGACATCAAAAAGGCGATGTCCGGCCTGCTCGCGCCGACGCTGCGCGAGACCATGCTCGGCAACGCCCAGATCCTGGAAGTGTTCAACATTTCCAAGGTCGGCAAGGTCGCCGGCTGCCGCGTCACCGACGGCACCGTGGAGCGCGGCGCCAACGTCCGCCTGATCCGCGACAACGTCGTCGTCCATGAGGGCAAGCTCTCCACGCTGAAGCGCTTCAAGGACGAGGTGAAGGAAGTGCAGTCCGGCCAGGAATGCGGCATGGCGTTCGAGAACTACGGCGACATGCGCGCCGGCGACGTCATCGAGTGTTATCGCGTGGAGACGATCCAGCGCTCTCTGTAAGTCCAAATCTTGCGAAGAGGCTGGAATTTCTAAAGCAAGCCGTCATGCCCCGCGAAGGCGGGGCATCCAGCAGTCACCGCATTCCGTTCTGGCGCGGCATACTGGATCATCCGCAGTTGGCGGTGATGACGACAATCGGGATTTTGGACCATGCCCCGCCATCACACCAAGGGTTCCGCTCCCGGCGGATCGCAACGCCAGTTGCGCGTCGGCGAGACCGTGCGCCATGCCGTCGCCGACATTCTGGCGCAAGGCAGCGTCCACGACCCCGACCTCGAAGGCCACATCATCACCGTCGCCGAGGTGCGGATGTCGCCGGACCTGAAGCTCGCGACGATTTACGTCATGCCGCTCGGTGGCCGCGACATCGAGATCGTGATCGCGGCGCTCGAACGCCACAAGAAGTTCCTGCGCGGCGAGATCGCCCACCGCGTTAACCTGAAATTTGCTCCTGATCTTCGCTTCCACGCCGACGAACGATTCGACGAAGCGGAACGGATCGAGAAATTATTGCGAACACCTGCGGTGCAGAGAGACCTCGCACCCGATTCGGACGACAAATGATGATAACGCCCGCCACCAACGGCACGATCGAGCAGGAAGCTGCCGATTCGCACGACGCTGAGATAAATATACTTGCGGAGCGAAATGGCGACGGCGAACGCCGCGCGGGCGACGGCAAGGGCCACGCCGGCGATGGCAAGAGCCGCGCCGGCGATGGTGAACGCCGCGTCAACAACGACCCGCGCCAGGGCAAGCCGCCGCGCCAGAACAACCAGCCGCGGCGCGACCGGCGCGACGTTCACGGCTGGGTGGTGCTCGACAAGCCGATCGGCATGACCTCGACGCACGCGGTCGCCATCCTCAAGCGCCTGTTCCAGGCCAAGCGCGCGGGCCATGCCGGCACGCTCGATCCGCTGGCATCCGGCGGACTGCCGATCGCGCTGGGCGAGGCCACCAAGACGGTTCCCTTCGTGATGGACGGCCGCAAGCGCTATCGCTTCACCGTGGCCTGGGGCGAGGAGCGTGACACCGACGATACCGAGGGACGGGTGGTCCGGACCAGCGACCTCAGGCCATCGGCGGAAGCGATCCGGGCCCTGTTGCCGCGCTTCACCGGCCTGATCGAGCAGATCCCGCCGCAGTACTCTGCGATCAAGGTCCGCGGCGAGCGCGCCTACGATCTGGCGCGGGACGGCGAAACCGTCGAATTGAAGCCGCGCCCGGTCGAGATTCACGAGTTGGCCCTTGTGGAACATTGGGATGCCAACCAGTCCGTGTTCGAAGCCGAGTGCGGCAAGGGGACCTATGTTCGGGCCTTGGCCCGCGATATCGGCCGGATTCTGGGCTGTTTCGGCCATATCTGCGCCCTGCGGCGGACCATGGTCGGCCCGTTCCGGGAGGCGGACATGATTCCGCTGGAACAGTTGGAGGCTTTATGCAATAGAGCCGCGTCTGGCGAGGGCAGCCTCGCCGACGCGCTTTTGCCCGTTGAGACCGCGCTGGACGACATCCCGGCACTGGCCGTCACACGGGCTGATGCGGCAAGGCTCCACCGGG